>OCZU010000378.1_pt1 | contig 31328 bp, 32 predicted proteins | sample 1539001 | NCBI WGS metagenome assembly OCZU01 (sample SAMEA3539306, study PRJEB22396) | soil metagenome | biome: tundra; feature: field; material: soil | place: USA | collected 2010-05 | depth 0.15 m | reverse complement strand
GGGATGCTCGGCCAGCTCACCTCGGCGATCGGGGGTCTCGGCGGCGACATCCGCGAGCTCGACATCGTTCGTGTCGAGGGCAACGGGATCGTCCGCGACATCACCGTGCTCGCCGCCGACGCCGACCACGCCCAGAAGCTCATCCAGCGGATGTCGAGCGTGCCCGGCGTCGAGGTGCTCGAATACTCGGATCGCACGTTTCTGGCGCACCTCGGCGGCAAGATCGAGGTGACGCCGCGACATGCGATCCGGACGCGCGATGACCTGTCGATGGTGTACACGCCCGGGGTGGCGAGGATCTGCATGGCCATCGCCGAGGATCCGCGCCGGGTGCGCAACCTCACCATCAAGCGCAACGCGGTTGCCATCGTCACCGACGGCAGCGCGGTGCTTGGTCTCGGCAACATCGGGCCTGAGGCTGCGATACCGGTCATGGAGGGAAAGTCGATGCTCTTCAAGGAGTTCGGCAGCGTCGATGCCTTCCCGATCTGCCTGGCCACGCAGGATGTCGACGAGATCGTCGAGACGGTCGTGAACATCGCGCCGATCTTCGGCGGCATCAACCTCGAGGACATCGCGGCGCCCCGATGCTTCGAGGTCGAACGGCGCCTCACCGGACTGCTCGACATTCCCGTGTTCCACGACGACCAGCACGGCACCGCGATCGTGGTCACGGCCGCGCTCATCAATGCGCTCAGGATCGTCGGGAAGCGCATCGAGGATGTCCGGGTGGTCTGCCTCGGTGTCGGAGCCGCGGGCACGGCGGTCACCCGCCTGCTCCTCGCGGCCGGTGCCGGGAGCGTGATCGGCGTCGATCGAGCAGGGATCATCAGCGAGGGTGGATCCGACCTCAGCCCGACGCAGGTGATCTACGCCGCAGCGACCAATCGACTGCGCGTGACCGGCGGACTCCGCGAGGCACTGGCCGGCGCGGACGTCTTCATCGGCACGAGTGTCGGCGGCGCGCTCGATGGCGAGCTCGTGCGCCTGATGGCCCCCAATCCCGTGGTGTTCGCGCTCGCGAACCCGGAACCCGAGGTGCAGCCCGAGGCAATCGAGGGGGTGGCCGCCGTGATTGCCACCGGCAGGAGCGACTACCCGAATCAGATCAACAACGTCCTCTGCTTCCCCGGATTCTTCCGCGGCCTGCTCGACAGCGGCGCCGCGCAGATCACCGACGGCATGAAGCTCGCCGCGGCGCACGCCATCGCCGGCGTGGTCGGTGACGGCCTCAATCCGGAATACATCATTCCGTCGGTCTTCAACCGGGATGTGGCTCCAGTGGTGGCCGCGGCCGTGAGCACCGAGGCACGGAGCAGCGGACTTGCTCGCGAGTACTCCGACCTGATCGATCCCCTCCACGTGGACCGTTCGAGTCGCGAACTCGCGACCTGATCGGCCCGCGAAAGTTATCCACACCCTGACAACGGCTGCGTCTCTGAGTGGAGCGCCCATCTCGCCACTTATCCACACCCCTCTGGGGAAAGGTCCCGGCGCGGGACGACCTCGGGTCCCGTCGGGCGGCGCCGATCATCTGACCCGTGGGTGGCTGATGCGACACTCCGCGTCATGGACATCGACAGTCAGGTCGAGCGGATTCGCGCCGAGGGCGAGGCGCTCGCAGAGGCCGCGGGGTCCGGGCCCCTCGATGCACCCGTGCCCGGGTGCCCGGGCTGGGACGTCGACATGCTGCTCCGGCACATCGGCGACGTTCATCGCTGGGCGACGACGATTATCCGAGAGCGGCTCCCGGAGCGGCTCCAGCGTGACTTCGAGGGTCCGGGGGGGCGTGATGCGTTGCTCGCGTGGTATCGGGATGGTTGTACGGCACTCATCGAGACGCTGCAGGCGGGTTCTCCCGATGACACCTTCTGGTTCTGGGGGCCGGCACCCAACGCGCTTGCCTTCTGGGCACGCCGGCAGGCCAACGAGACCGCCGTGCACCGGTGCGACGCCGAGTCTGCACGCGGCTCGATCACCCCACTCGGGACTGTCGACGCGGTCGATGCCATCGACGAATGGTTCGGCCTCGCTGTGCGGCGAGCACGGGCTCCCGACGGCGGCGGCCGTATCCTCCGCCTGGTCGCCACGGATGCCGTCAGCACCTGGAACCTGATCATCGGCGAGAAGGTCGAGGTCACCAGCGACCGTGGCCGTGGCCATTGTGAGCTTCATGGCACCGCATCCGACCTGTATCTCTGGTCGATGAACCGGCGCGGGACCGATGGAATCGTCGTGTCCGGCGACGACAGCCTGCTGCAAGTTTGGGCCGACAATGTCCGATTCTGACGAGGCGACCATCGCTCGCGCCGGGACGGCGTGATCGTCACCGCTATGGCGTGACCGGGACCTCATAGAGACTGTACCGAGTGCCGTTGATCACCTTCTCGTCCACGGCGGTGAACCCGAAGCGCTCGTAGTACCGGCGGATGCCCGGGTTGTCCGCGAGGCAATCGAGGCGGACGTGGGATCGACCACGACGTTGTGTCTCGCGCAGGCACCATTCCACCACATGATGTCCCGCGCCGGCGGCGGCGCGTCTGACGGCGAATCGGTGCAGGTACATCGCTGCATCGCCGGCGTCGGGCCAGAACATGGGATCGCTGTGGAGCAGTGAGAACGTCCCTACCGGGCGCTCATGTCGCCAGATGAGATAGAGGCCACCGATCGCGATGTCGCCGCGCAGCCGGGAGACGCCGACGCTCTCCGGGCCGGTGAAAGAGCCGGGAGTCCAGCTCGGCATTCCTATCGATTCCCCCCAGGCGGCAACCTCCTCGATGATCCTCGCACTGGGTTCCGGATCGGTCGAGGCGGCAACGCGAAGGTCGAACTCCGTCAGCGGTCCACCGGTCACGTGTCGAGCCTAACCGGGAAAGGGTCGCGCGTGAAGGAGGCGACTACCCGCTCTGCGCGGCGCGATCGGCGACCGCTTGGATCTCCTCGAGTCCATAGAGGAAGTGCGCGCGCCGTACCTCATCGAGGGCGGCGTCGTCGACGCTGTTTCTCGACGCGGGAGCGGCCGGGGAACTCTGCGTCGCCGGTCGCGCCGTGAGTCGAGCATCGGCGTCATCGTGGCCGCCCCCGACCGGGATATAACCGAGGTCCCTGGTCTCCGCGGCCTGCATCATCCACCGCGCCACTGCCGCGCTGATGGGGGACAGGACCTCCTGGTCGAGCCAGCGCAAGTCGGCTTCGGTGGGCGCGCTCAGCTCACGGTTGAAGGGCGGGGGAACGACGTTCACATCGTGGCCATTTACCGTGATGTGGATCTCGGTCGGCCGGTCCTCGTCGGAGCTGATCGAGACACGGATGGTCACGCTCGTCGGCGAGAGCGTCTTCCACTGCTTCTCCCAGACCCTGCTGTGCGATACCGGGTTGAAGCGCCGGCGGACCGGCTCGGCCACGAGCATCTCGCCGTTCAGCGCACAGAAGACGTTCAGCGTCGCGATCACCTCGTCGGCGGCCGCTGACGAGATCCACTGCAAGACGGGGACGGTCCGACTGTCGATGTCGGGGTGCGACGCGGCGCCGAATTCCCATTCGAGTGCCTGCATGGCATGAGCGTGGAGCGCGCAGTAGATCTTGCCATCGACGACGCTCCGATCAGCGGGGCACCAGGCTGTCTTGCAGCGGCGTCCGCGACGGTCGACGTAGCCGCAGGGCATCCCTGCCAACGATGAACAGCGGAGTGCCGAGCACGGCTGATTCCCGGCCACGGTCTCAGGACGCCGCGTGGCGTCGTGCCGACCGGGAGCCGATCGTTGCTCGGCCGTCCCTGTTCGCCACCTGAGCATTTTCTTGACCTGCGTTTGATCGAGCGGCTTTGCTCGGTGTCGATCCATGCTAGGCATCGCGTGACGTCGCATATGGCAAGCCTGTAACGAACCGTTACCTCAGGGTTCGCGAGCGGATCGACGTTTCTCGGTGAGCTTGCGGATGCGCTGCATCTCCGCGGACGGCTCACGATGGGGCGGGCGCTCGGGTGGCTGCAGCCGCGGGGGAAGGTTCCGGCGAGGGCCGGCCCACAGTGCCGGCGGTGCGTTGACCGCATCCGCGATGCGGTATGCGAGGGACTCGTAGTTGACGCGCCAGCCCCGGAAGTGAACCCACGATTCGGCGGCGCTGCGCTGCATCTTCCAGCCGACATGCTCGAGGTGGTGGATGGCGTCGTTGTAGTTGTCCTCGGTCAGCTGAATCGGATCGCTGGGTTTCGGGTCCGGGTCGTAGGTGATACCGACCACGGTCCCAAGGTCCCGCAGGCACATGTAACCCATGCGAAGGAAGGCGCGAGCCTCGGACGGCGCCACCAGCGGTTGGGTGGCCAGCTGCATCGCGGCCGCATCCATCACCGCGAGCAGCCCGATGACCCACGACCGGTAGGGATGCGGCGAGCGGAACCAGAGCAGCACCGGGTAGGAGGCATGGGTCTCGGCCACGTCAGCAGCCCACTCCTCCCAGCGCTGATAGAGGCTCGCCAGGTTTTGGACGTTATCGACTAATTCGCTGCGAGCCAGCAGTTCAGGGCCCCAGGCCGGTGATCCAGCCCGGCTGTCCAGCATGGTGACCAACACCTCTCGGCGGTTGAAGGCACCGTAGAGGACTGGGAGATAGGCGATCTGCAGAGCGACGATCCACAACCCCGCCGCCGCTGCTGCGAACACCAGCAGCCGGGGAGCGGCACCCCCCTCGGTGGCGAACCCGAGGGTGAAGAGCGAGGATCCGCTCACCGTGAGGGCGTGGACGAAGCCGCCGGTCTTCATGAACGGCCAGAGCATCAGCGCGAAACCGATCAGGAGTGCGGCCAGCCAGATCGCCAGGATGACGATGAGATAGATCGGCGCCTGGAGCGCCAGAAACCGGTCGCGCTCCTCGTAGGTCTCGAAGCGATGGGAGATTTCAGAGAACACCTTGATGGTGCCTCTACCCGCGTACTTCTGAATTCTCGACGACCCGAGCCGGGGCAGGACCAGCGAGGTCACGACGCTCATCAGCGTCGAAAGGAGGACCAGCAGGCCCAGAGCGCCACCGATCCACGCGATGACCGTCATCCGCGCATCATCGCCGAACCCGGCGTCCCGAGCGGATCGCCGCTCGAGACGCCGAGGGGTCAACTGCCGGCTACCACTCCACCCAATTCCCGGGGGCCGACTGCCAGACGGAGGTGTCGGGTGCCCCGGCGAAGACCGGCCCGAAATGCTCGAAGCCCAGTGAGAGCTCGTAGTACTCGTTCATGCGGTCGGCGTCCATCCAGAAATCGACGCCGATCACTTCCTGGGTTTGCGCTTCGCCCGGATTCGGGACGCGGAGCCAGATGCTGTGACTCACGATGCCGTAGCTGCGCGCTCGGTTGAGCGTCGCTGATGCGTATGCCGTGAAAGCACCGGCCGCCTGCTCGATGGATGTGACCGGCACCTGGATCAGGCCAACGGCGCCAATCGAGCGACCGTTGGGGAGCGCCAGGTGAAAGGCACCGAAGCCGTCGAGGGGCGCCCATACGATTCCATCTCGCTGTGCGAACAGTTCACCGGCCGCCGCCTGCACCTGCGGGTTGGCGAAGAAGGTACCAAGGCCCGCGACGCTGTTCCAGAGGTCGATGAACAGCAACTGACCGTCGCGATCCTTGCCGATCGGTGCGTACACGTTGTGACTCAGATCCCCGAGCGAACGAGCGCCCGCGGCACTCTGTGGCGCCCCAGCTGTCGAATTGTGGATGTCCCGTGTCTCGTCGAGCGTGGACGGCACTGTCGTGCCGCGCACCGTGAGCAGATACGTCGCGGCGCCGGCGTCGGCGGGATATGTCGTGTCGGTCATTTCCGTTCTCCTGTTGTCTGTGGACCTACTCACACGACGAACAGCGACCACGGATATCGACAGGGTCGACGATGCGCCTACGCCTGATCGTCCGGAGCGAGACGCGTGGCGCGCGCCGCAAGGTATCGCTGCTCGGGGATGCTGAGGGTCCGTTGAGCGGCGAGACGGTAGTGATCGCGGGCCGCTGCCAGGTCGCCCGACATCTCGAGCAGATGCGCACGAACCGCATCGACGCGGTGGTTGCCGGTGAGCGCCGGATCGCGCTCGGCCGTGGCGAGCTCGCGCAGACCGGCGTCCGGTCCCCGGACCATTGCGACCCCGACGATTCGGTTGAGGGTGACCATCGGACCCGGCGCGATGGTGCGCAACAGCTCGTAGATACCGAGGATCTGCTGCCAGTCCGTGTCCTCCGCACGTGGTGCCTCGTCATGTACCGCTGCGAGGGCAGCCTGCAGCTGATACGGCCCGATCGGGGCCGTCGCAAGGGTGTGCGTGATCAGCGCCGCCCCTTCAGCGATCGCCTGAGCGTCCCAGAGCCCGCGGTCCTGCTCGGCAAGGGGCACGAGCGCTCCATCATCGCTGACGCGCGCGGGGCGCCGAGCGTCGGTGAGCAGCATCAGCGCGAGCAGACCGCTGACCTCGCCGTCCTCCGGAAGCCGGTCATGCAGTTGACGCATGATGCGGATCGCCTCGGCGATGAGATCGACCCGGTGCAGGGTGGCACCCGAGCTCGCCGTGGAGCCCTCGTTGAAGACGAGGTAGAGCACATGGAGCACCGCTGCCAGGCGTTCCGAGCGTTCTGCCTCGGGTGGCAGGCGGAACCGCGCTCCGCTGGCTTTGATCCGCTGCTTGGCGCGGCTGATGCGCTGGGCGACGGTGGCCTCGGGGACCAGCAGCGCTCGCGCGATCTCGGCGGTGGTCAGGCCGCCCACCGCCCGCAGGGTCAGCGCGACCTGCGATACGGGTGTCAAGGAGGGATGGCAGCAGAGCAGGAGCAACTCGAGCGAGTCGTCCGACACAGCACCCAGCTCGATGTCCGCCGGTGCTGAGGCGAACGCGGCCTCCTCGCGTCGACGCCGCGCCGACTCGCTCCGCCACATCTCCGTGCGCCGCCGGGATGCGACAACCGTCAACCACCCTCGCGGGTTGGCCGGCACGCCCTCCCGCGGCCACTGCGTCGCGGCTGCGAGCAGCGCCTCCTGCACCGCGTCCTCGCAGATGTCGAAGTCGTCGAAGCGTCGCACCAGGGCCCCGAGAACCTGCGGTGACAGGGTCCGCAACAGGTCCTCGATGTCGTTGGGAGCGCTCAGATGTCCCACCCGTCCAGGGCCATGATGGGGCGTACCTCAATCAGCCCGAACGCTGCCTCGGGAATCCGCGCGGCTTGCTCGATGGCCCGCTCCATGCTGGGGCATTCAAGAAGGAAGAAGCCGGCCAGGTACTCCTTCACCTCTGCATAGGGACCGTCGGTGACCAGTGCCTGGCCCTCGTGCGAGGTCACCCGCTTGGCGAGCGACGGATCGGCAAGTGCCTCGGAGACGATCAGCTCGCCCGAAGCAACCATGCTTTCGTGCAGCGCCGCATAGTCGCGCAGCCCCGCGGCGCGCTGGTCGCGAGAGAAGCTGTTCCAGATCTCCCTGGACTGCGGGTTGCTGTAGATCAGGATCAGGTACTTCATTCGGTGTCCTCCTCCGCGATGTGCGGGAAATTGGTCTCAACGGGATGTCGATTCCGGCCGGCCGACTTCGACATGTGCTGTGAGGGCGTCCGCCGAGACGCCGGACCCGACCACTATCCCGCAAGGAGGATCGTGATGACAAACAGCCCACGCGTGACCCGGATCGGCTCTGTGATCGTTCCGGTCAAAGACCAGGAGCGAGCGCTCTCCTTCTACGTCGAGACGCTCGGATTCGAGAAGCGCATGGATGCGCCGTTCGCCGGCGGTCGCTGGATCGAGGTCGCACCGGTTGGGGCGGCCACGACGATCGCCCTCGTCGAGTCTGGCGAGGCGGTGACGCCGGGGATCGTGGTGAGCCTGGCGACCGAGAACGCCGACGATGACCATGCGACCCTGGTTGCTCGCGGCGTCGATGCGGATGCCGAGGTGATTCGCATGGGGGACTACGTGCCGCCGATGTTCACGTTCCGCGATCCGGACGGAAACCAGCTCCGCATGGTTCAGCGCGATTGACGGCTCCTCCTTACGGCGGCCGTCTCGCTACCCTACGTCTGGTCATGGATCGAGACGCTCTCCTGAAGCGCTATCGCGAGGGCCCTGACCAGCTCGAGGCGGCCGCCCGTGGGCTCTCCGACGCGGTGCTCGATTACCTGCCGCGAGACGGAGGCTGGTCCCCGCGCGAGGTGGTCCATCACACAGCGGATAGCGAGTTGACCTCAGCTATCCGCCTCCGAAAGCTGCTGTCCGAAGAGGACGCTCAGATCCAGGGATACGACGAGATGGAGTTCTCGCGCCGGCTTCATTACCGCCAGCGACCAATCGGCCAATCTCTGGTCGCCGTGCGCGCGGCACGCGAGACGTCGGCGTCGATCCTGGACTTCCTGACTGAGGACGATTGGAGCCGGACTGGAACGCACAGCGAAAGCGGTCCGTACTCGGTCGACGACTGGTTGGAGATCTATGCCGGACATTGCCATGACCACGCCGACCAGATCCGGCGCGCGGTGGAGGAGTCGCGGCGTTGACGCTCTCTAGACTGTGGGCGGTTACCCGGTCGATGGAGGCGCGAGGATGGCAAACGGAAGTGGGACCCGCGAGAACCCCTGGAAGCTGACCACCCCGAGTGGGACGTCCAACTACGAGATGTACCGGGACGAGACCGTGGATCCGCCGGCCCTGGTCTGCACCGTCGGGAGCACCCAGCTCCGGTATCAGCTGCGCTGCCTTGACGACCTCCACCAGATGCTCAAAGAGCGCGGTGACTGGGTCCCTCTTGGCAGCGCGGACGAGCAGAAGCCGGCCGCCGGGGGGACGGTTGAGGCCTGGGGTCGCTCGGCCGACAATCCGGTCGGCGGCTGGTACGGGATGAAGAAGGGGTTGCGCGGACGTTTCGGCATGTACGTGCCACCCCTCATGGAGGCTCTCGGGCTCGCCGAGGTCGAGCACAACCCGCGCAACAACCGGATGCGCGCGATCTAGCGTCGCAGCCTGCCCGGCGAGGCTACTCGATCCTGGTGATGTACGAGCCGACCAGTGTCGCCTTCTGCTGGTTGACAGCGCCCTCGCGCCGCTCCTCGTGCGCGTCCTGGAAGTGCGCGAACGCTGCGGTCGACGAGATCGGATTCGCCTCGTCATCACCATGGTCGTGGAACGAGACGTGGACGAACGAGCCGTCCTCGAGCCGCAGCACGATGTAGCTCACGTTGCCGGGCTTGTTGGCCTCGAGCTCGGCGAACACTCCCTCGACCCGTCGCTGATTCTCCTCCGCCGCCTCTTTGGACTTTGTCGCGTAGCGCGTCACTAACCGCTTGTGCATAGGAACTCCTTATGTCGTCTCGATAGACTACGCGCATGGACTGGAAGATCGAACTCGTCGCCATCCCGGTCACCGACGTCGACCGCGCGAAGGCCTTCTACGTCGACCAGGTCGGCTTCAACGCCGACCACGACTACCAGGTCACCGAGACGCTGCGCTTCGTGCAGCTCACGCCGCCTGGCTCTGCGTGCTCGATCGTCATGGGCACTGGCATCACCGAGATGCCGCCCGGGTCGCAGCGCGGCGTCCAGATGGTCGTTGCGGACGTGGCGGCGGCTCGCGAGCAGCTGGTCAGCCATGGCGTGGCGGCGAGCGAGATCGACGTCCAGCCGTGGGGTTCGTTCGTGACCTTCAGCGATCCCGACGGCAACGCCTGGTCACTGCAGCAACTCCCCGAGTGGGCACCGCAGCAAGTCCCCCAGAGCGGGTAGAAGGCTCCACCTTCACCCCGCCGGGTGTGTCCTGGTCCCCCTGATGGAGATGCCGCACGCCTCCTTCAGCGGCATCCTGACCGTCTGCGGCTTCAGCTCTCGAATGCGCCGGCGACTGCGACGAATCCTGCGCGGTCACGAGGGGTGACGCCTGCCAGTGCTTCGCGCTCGATCACACGCAGCGCCTCCACGACGGCGCGCGCCGCAGTGCGACCGCTTCTCGTCAGACTGATGAGAAAGGAGCGGCGATCCGCTTCGTTCAGTGCTCGGCGGATGAGACCGCGATGTTCGAGTCGATCGAGAAGTCCACTGAGCGTCGAAGGGCGATGACCGAGACCGCGTTGCAGCTCGCCGACGGTGTGCTCAGCGCCGTCGGCGAGCAGGGCAAGGACGTGCGCTTCTCCTTGTGAGATGCCGGTGTCGGCAAGCAGCGCCTCCAGTCTCACACCCGCGGCGTGGGTCGCTCGCTGCAACGCGACAACCAGGAGCGGCGCGGGATCCTGGCCGGCCATACGGCGGCCCTTGTGAGCGGGGGTTGAAGCAACCACCTGCTCAAGATACTACGAGATGGAATAGTTCGCGATGCGACAATTTCCTTGACTCCGGTCTGCGAAAGAAGCTACGGCAGCGAATAGTACGAAGCCGAAGAACATTTGGAGACCTCGCACCATGACTGGACACCAGGCTCACAACAAATCCGATGACCTTCCCGACCCCGTCATGCCTGACGAGGAGTTCCTTGCGACCTTCGAGCGCGGTGTGATCAGGGTCCAGGTTGACCCTGCATCGGTGGTCTGCCACAACTCTGGCGGAAGCGTCGGGATGGGCGTCTGTCCGGGCCCCAATATCCCTCCGAATCGTATGTCGAGCGAGACCGCCGACCCGATCCGAGGGCTGATGAAGTCCAACTGCGAACTCTGGAACGGTCCGTTGCCGTGAATCGCTCCATTTGGCGCCTGACCCCAGGTCATCCCACCGTCGGTGGTCGTCCACAAAACGGTCGACGGGTTGTTGTTCCCCGTGAGCCCCATGGTGAAGCCGTGCGTGGCATCGACGAAATCCGGCCAGTTTCCGGGGGGCGACGACCGGCCACTCCAGGTGCGCCCGCCATCGTTGGTCACGAAGAGTCCGCCCGTTCCGGTGCCCGCGAACAGCGACCCGACGAGCGGCGACGTGAACTGTGGCGCATAGAGAGCGCAGTTGATGCAGGGGAACGGCTGCGGCGCCCATGTCACACCGCCGTCGTGCGTCACGTCGAAAAGGGTCGCGATGCCGCACGAGCCGGTGACCCAGCCTGTCGTGGGATTGACGAACGACATGCCGTAGGCGGCGCATCCGACCGGCAGCGCACCCGGGGCGGCCTTGCCGTTCGCGGGCGTCATCTCCACCTGAGACCAGTGCAGTCCCCCGTCGACGGTGCGGTAGATGAATGTGGGAGCACCGACCCCGAGGCCTTGACTGTCGAAGAACCACCCATGGAGCGGATCGACGAACTCGAAGTTTGGGTAGACGGTCCCACTGCTCGGATCCGCGCCCGTCTCGAGCAGCACCCTGAACGGCTGCCCCACCGCGCTTGCTGCTCTAAGGCTCCGGGGTTCATGACCGGCGCGGCTCCTTCGGCACTGTAGGTGGCGTGGAGCAGTTGCCGGATGTCGTCGTCTTCCATCTATTCCGTTGCCTCGGGTTGATTCATCAGCTCTCGAAACCTGACGGCTGCGCGGGCTGTTCGCGCCTTCACCGCCGACACCGATATCCCCAGGACCTGAATGCCGCGCTCTGCACCGCGTCCTGAGCCGAGCTCCGGTCTGTTGAGAGCGCCTGAGCCAGCGCAAACGCTTCCCCGAGGCGGGGCGCGATGAGAAGCTCGAATCGACGTTTATCGTCCGAGCTGGCAGGGCGGGCCGAATAGTCAGGCATGACGCCTGCTATTGAGGCAGTTCGCATGATGATGAGACGCGTGGACTCGGGAAATGGACACACGTGCGAAGGTTGGAGTTCCATGAGAGCCGTGGTCCACGACCGGTACGGTCCACCCGAGGTCCTGCACATCGAGGAGGTGGAGCGCCCGGTTCCAAAGGACGATGACGTTCTGATCCGGATTCACGCAACGACCGTCAATCGATCGGACTGCGCCCTGCGGGCTGCCGAACCATTCTTCTCCCGCTTCCTGACCGGGATCCGCCGTCCCCGGCAACGCATCCTCGGCAGCGAGTTTGCGGGCGTTGTGGAGGTCGCGGGACCAGCTGTCACCGAGTTCAAGAACGGGGACACGGTCTTCGGCATGAAGCCGTGGAAATTCGGGGCGCACGCTGAGTTCATCGCCGTGCAGGAGAGCGGTCCGCTTGCACACATGCCTGACGGCACTCCCTTCGAAGAGGCGGCGGCCGTCTGCGACGGAGCGATCCTCGCCCTGAACTGCCTGAGGCCGGGAAAGGTGCGAACCGGACAGTCGGTCCTCGTCTATGGGGCGTCGGGATCCATGGGCACCGCCGGCGTTCAGCTGGCCACGGCTTTCGGCGCCCACGTCACAGCCGTATGCACCACAAGGAATTTCGACCTGGTGCGGTCCCTCGGCGCCGATGAGGTCATCGACTACACCCAGGAGGATTTCACCAAGAACGGCAGGACGTACGACGTCATCTTCGATGCCGTGGGAAAGCAGTCGTTCGCTGGTTGCAAGGCTTCGCTCAAGCCCGGCGGCGTCTACCTGCCGACCGATGGGTTGCGCAACCTCGCCCTTGCCGCGTGGACGTCGCGGATCGGCGACCGCAAGGTGGTGTTCGACCTTCCACCCAAGTTCACGAAGAAGGATGTGCTCTTTCTCAAGGGGCTCATGGAGGCGGGCCGATACCGGGCAGTCATCGATCGCCGCTATCCGCTCGAGCAGGTGGTCGAGGCGACGAAGTACGTCGAGCTGCACCAGAAGGTCGGCAATGTCGTCCTGACGGTCGTCACCTGACGCGGATGCTCGGCCCGTTCGACCTCAGCCAGGGCGCGGCACGCGGACGGACCTAGAGGTCGTCCGGAATCGGGGGATCACGGTGGGGGATCGGCGAGGCATTGACGATCGAGGTCGTGGTCTCCCCGTAAGCGAGGAAGCGGTCGAGGATGGTGGTGAGCGCCTCGATCGATTGCAGATGCACCTTCAGGAAGTAGCAGTCCTCGCCCGTGATCCGATGGCATTCACCAACCTCGGGGATCTGGAGGGCGAGTTCGGGGATCCGATGGAGCTGCCCGGGCGCGGGCTTGACTCGCACGATCGCGGTGAACTGATACCCGAGGACGCGCGGGTTGATGACCGCCCGATATCCGGTGATGACGCCGGCATGCTCGAGACGCTGCACGCGCTCCGCGACCGCCGGTGACGACAGATTCACTCGACGTCCAAGCTCGGCGAGCGAGATGCGGCCTTCCGTCCCGAGCACTCCGATGATTCGGCGGTCGATTTGATCCAGACGTGCTGTAACAGTTGGGTTCGAGGCGATTCTTCCGTGCTTCATAAGGCGAACAGAGCGTAATGCCGTTGATCGCGTATGTCAAATCTGTCGCCTCTGGGCTACGGTATTCGCATGGCGTTGATTCAGATCAGGCAGGTCTCCAGGGCACGTGTCACCAGCGTGCCGCCGCACGCGTACTTCGTTGTGAGCGCGATCTTCCACAACCTCGGACCCGCGTTCGCGGTCCTCCTTTTCGCTCGCATCGACGTCCTCGGAGTTGCCTGGCTCCGTATCGCGGCGGCCGCACTGGTCTTTGCGGTCTGGCGGCGCCCGTGGCGAGGCTTCCTGGCGATCGACCGTCGTGACCGGAGCTTGATCGTTGCGCTCGGCGCCATTCTCGCCCTGATGAATGTCTGCTTCTACATCTCGATCGATCGGCTGCCACTCGCGACGGTCGGAGCCATCGAGTTCGTCGGGCCGATCACGCTTGCCGTGATCGCCGCGCGGATCCCGCGCAACGTTGCGGCGGTCGTCGCAGCCGCTGCGGGGGTCGTTCTGCTGACACATGCCCGCGCCGTCGGTGATCCGCTCGGAGTCGCGTTCGCCTTTGCGAATGCGGCGCTCTTTGCGCTGTACATCATCCTTGCGCACCGCGTCTCACGGCGCTCGGCGGTGGGCGATATCGACGGACTCGCAGCTGCAATGCTGTTCGCGCTCATCTTCGTGACTCCGATCGGGTTCGCCGGTGCGGTTCGTGCCTTCAGCGATCCCGTCGCCATCGCGGCCGGCATCGGAGTCGGCGTGGCGTCGTCGGTGATTCCTTACGTGCTCGATCAACTCGCCATGGCCAGGCTTCCGCGATCGACCTATGCGCTCTTCCTGGCATTGCTCCCCGCGACTGCAACGATCATGGGTGTCATCGTGTTGCGCCAGATCCCGTCAGTGTCAGATCTCATCGGCATCGGATTGGTGATGTTCGGGGTTGGCGTTCACAAGAGTGACCACAGCCGTGCCGAGGTCAGGTCGACGCCGCCTGGAGCGAGCCCCGTGCCGCGAGCGCACCCGACGGTCGTGGCTCAGACGCGCTGATCAAGCGCCGCGCGTGCTGCCTGCGCGGCCTCTTCCGCAGCATCAGCAGCGTGGGCGGCGGCCATCGCCTCGTCGGCGGCAGTGCGGGCTTCGTCCGACAGGCGATCAGCCTGACGCCGCTTCGCATCCGCGGCCTCTCGTGCTCGTTCGGCAGCCGCGTGCAGTTTCGCCTCGTCGCGCTCCGCCTGTCGCCGCTCGAGCCCTTTCGAGCCTGCGGCGGCCGGTTCTGGCGCCGATTGTCGGGTGGCCGATTCGCTTCGCCGGCGGAGCGGTGCGAGGACTGCAGCAAGTTCTGACCGGTCATCCTCGGGTTCACTGACCGATCCAAAACCCGCGACATCGAGGTCGCGATCGAGCGCGCCGCTCCAGAGCGCCTGCCGGTCTGCTGCGCCGCCTGTCGCGGCTGCCTGGAGGGTGGTGCGGATTCTTCGTGTGGTGTCTTCGGTTGCGGTGTGGCCGGCGCCGTTCAGCACCTCGACGGCTGCCCGCGTCGCAGCCTCGACCGCATCGCGAAGCCTTCCTGTGGCCGTGCGGAGATCCTCACGGCTCGCTGTCCCCGCGGCGACGTTCCCCTGAGCCTCTCGGGCATCGGCACCGGCGGCCAGAAGCTCCGCTATCAGTGCTGGGGTTTCGGCCGCGACCTGATCGATTGCCCAGACGCTTGCGGAAGGCTTGCGGAGCTTGCTGACGGCATCAGCCGCCTTTCGGTCTGTGGGCCGCAGTTCTCGCACGAGAGCGCTACGCCGCGCGACGAAATCCTCGAGCGGTCCTCGATACAGGCCGGCGGCGTCCACGATCAGCAGTGTGAGACGTTAGGCGTCAAGCCCGGCCGATGAGTTTCGACGCGGCGGTCCGTCTCTGCAGATATGAGATCGCGAGGAGGTGAACCATGAGCAAGGTGCTGGCGCTGATCACGATGTCGGTGGATGGCTACATCACCGGTCCGGATGACGGGCCGGGGTCCGGCCTTGGCGTCGGCGGTGAGCGTTTACACAACTGGGTGTTCGGGGGCACGTGGCGCTACGACTCCCCGGAGCGCGGTCAGATGCAGCCGGATGACCAGGCCTGGTTCGATGCGGCGGCGGCGACCATGGGGGCGGTCATCGGGGGTCGCGGCACGTACGAAGCCGCCGAGCACTGGGGCGACAGGAATCCTTGGCCGGTTCCCTTCTTCATCCTCACGCACCGCCCTGAGGAAGAGCCGCCAGGCCACGGCTTCACCTTCGTGGGCAGCATCGCGGATGCGGCGGATCGTGCGCGCGCGGCCGCCGGCGAGAAGGCGGTGCACGTCATGGGCGGCGCAGACGTCATCCGGCAGTTCCTCAAGGCCGGCCTCGTCGACGAGCTGACGATCATCATCGCCCCGCTCACCCTTGGTGGCGGCAAGCGTCTGTTCGAGGGGTTCGCACGCTCGATGGAGCTCGAGCAAGCGGGTGTGCGCCAGTCGCGCTTTGCGACCTTCCTCGACTATCGAGTCAAGCAGAGCACGGCTGCGTGATGGGAGTTGTGGACCGCAGTCATGCCGCTCCCTTGTTTCCCCGTGCCCGGCGTTTGCCCTCGTGCATCGCTTGGACACGAGCGACCGGGATGGCTCTGCCCTCCTCGAGCAGCTCGGTGCTGAGCCGCTGCGGCGGCGGCATTCGGGCTGCCCACCGGTCGTCTTCCCCGAGCTGACGCACAGCGGTGAGTATGGTGAAGTCAGCGGGCGAAATATCATCGAGCCCGTCCCAGTCCACGGGGAATGACACGGGGGCGCCCGGGCGCACACGCGGGCTGTACGCGGCGACGACCGTCGCCCCGCCCACGCGGGTCGCATCGACGAACACCTTGCCTTCGCGGTCCTCCTTCATGAAGGCGGTGGTGACCGTGCCGGGATCCAGTCGTTCGGCTCGTGCAGCGATCGCCCGGGTGGCCGCTGCGGCCGCATCGATGGACACCGTGGTGTCGATCGGAACGAAGATGTGCAGGCCCTTCGCTCCGCTCGTCTTGATGACGGCATCCAGCCTTTCATCAAGCAGGACGCGCCGGACAACCTGCGCAGCCCGCACAGCGGCGGGAAAGGCGTCTGCATGTGGCGGATCGATGTCGAGCACCAGATGAGTCATGTGATCGGGACTCTCGACGCGCACCAGCGCCGGGTGATACTCGACGGCGCGCTGGTTCGCGAACCACAGCAGGGTCCGGAGGTCATTGCAGAGCGCATAGCTCACCTCTCGCTTCGACGACTCCGCCCACATCGTGACCCGCTGCACCCAGGAAGGCGTGTACGAGGGCACGTTCTTCTGCATGAATGCCTCCTGACCGCGGTGAACACGGATCACCGAGAGCGGCCGGTCCTCCAACTCCGGGATGATCCGGCCGGCAACGCCGTCGAGATAGTTGACGAGATCTCGCTTGGTTGCCCCGGCGGAGTCAAACAGCGGCTCGTCAAGGTTGGTCAGCGTTACGCCGAGCGTCGCAGCGTCTTCAGTCATGACGAGACAGGCTACGCATCCGATCAAGCGTCAGGAACCGGGAGTAAGCTTCCGCACCGATGACCGAAGTTGATCTTGCGACCGCGGACGGCCAGGACAGGTACGTCCCCAGCGCGACGCGCGACATCACCTCGGCAGGCCATGAAGGCACGTATGAGTGGATCGCCGAGCACCTGGTCACTGAGGGGATGCGGGTGCTGGACTTCGGGTGCGGCACCGGCTACGGTGCCGCGCTCCTGGCCAGGTCCGGCGCCAGCGTCGACGGCGTCGACGGCTCCCCAGCCGCCATCACCTATGCGAAGGCGAACTACGGAGGAGCGAACGTTCGATTCACGGTCGCCGACCTGATGAGGCCTCTGCCGGAGCCGTTCACCCCCAGGTCATTTGACCTCGTTGCCAGCTCCGAGGTCCTTGAACACGTCGTCGATCCATTCGCGTTCGTCCGAGCAATGGCGGAGTCTGTCAACGATGCCGGGGTCTGCTTTGTCGGTACCCCGAACCGCCTCTGGTCATTTGAGCACGCGCCCGGTGGACACCTTCTTTCTCCGTCCCACCTCATGGAGTTCACTCCGCCTGCACTGAGCGTGCTGCTCGGCACCGCCTTCGATGAGGTCAGCCTCATGGTGCGCGTCTTTCCGGAGGGGTCGATGCCATTCGACGTCCCTCCACCAACCGACGGAGATCCGTCGATTGGCGTCGAGTCATCGCCGGATCGGCCCCCGCGCCCGCAGCTGATTCGTTTCACCGCGGGACTCGTCCGGAAAGTGTCCCCGGGAGCCGTCGAGCGGATCAAGCGGGCCATCGAATCGCCTGAGCCCGCGCACGCACGAGCACCGGTGTCTGCGCCGGCACCACGAGAATGGTTCGCATCGGACATCGTCTGGGCCCCTGCCGATGACCCCTCAGTCAACATGAACCGCGCGGTTGGCCTCGCTGCCGTGTGTCGCAAACCGCGCCGAGACTATCCCGCCAAGGACTGATCGTCCGGCCCGATGGCGGTTACTTGATCACGGCAAAAGCAGCTGAGACCGTCCCGTTTCCCGGCACCGAGACGATGAGTCGCAGGTCCGGCAGCCGCGAAATGCAACTGAAGTCCCATGGGTACTGCGGGGGCACGATGTCCAACGCGCCCATGAAGATCGCGTCGGGATGGGCTCGCTGAATCGCGGACTCGGCGGCAGCGGGATCGGCACACGCGTTTTCGAGGTCGACGTCAAGCGGCGTGTCCAGCGTTCTCCACGCAAAGCCATTCGGAGTCAATGGAGTGAAGTCGGTCAGCGCAGCCAGCCACTCGCCCGCGTCGTCACCACCGTCGTTCATCACGATGGCGCCCTTGGGGAGAACCTCGCTCATGCGATTCAGGACGGTCACGTCTGCCGGCGAGACCAGCGATCGAGTCGCGACTTCGTGCTGATACACCCCAAGCTCGACGGATGCGCCGACGACGACGCAGAGCACGGCGACAACCCCGAGCACCATCCCTGCGCCGTCGAGGCCCCGCGCCGCGGAACCCAACCAATCTCGAACGATGCGTGGCGCGCCGAGACCTTGGCCCATCGCGAGCCACGCGGCAACCACTGCCAATGCGGAGATCCCGACGACGAGAAGCCAGGGGCGCAACGCGGACAACGGATCGAGGACGCCGAGCGGGTACACGGAGAACGGATACCCGCCGATCAGGTCGGTCCAGAGGTGCCCCAGCGGATGACGCAACGCCACCGCAACAGCGAGAACGACCGCCGCCGCGACGCCGACCCGAATCTGCAGCTGCCGGGTGCGGGACAGCGATCGCACCACGCTCACGAGGGCGAGAAACCCGGTGCCCAGAATCAATGGGATCAACCAGTACTGCACCCCGACGATTCGATCCGGGTCTCCCCACGGGTAGAGGAGCCGCCAGAGCTTGTCGAGCTTGTGCAGGTAGAGGTCGTCAACCATCAGGAGCACGAGCAGGATCTGGGCGACGAGCACCCAGAGCATGCGGCGGCGGATCAGCATCGTGACCACGCCAATCACGTAGAGCACGAGCGTCACCGGGCTGATGAGGTCGGTCTGGGCGATGGCGGCCGCTATCTGGTGCAGTTGCACCGGTGAGCTCGTGCTGGGAAGCACGACCGACGAGGGCTCGGCGGGGTTCGCTGGAGGAACGTGCGGTATGCGCGTCAGGACCGTCACCAGGGCCGCGCCCACGAGCACCGCCCCAACCGCCGCCCCGATGCGCTGGAGCGCGAGCTGGGGAGATGCCCTGATCGCCCGAAGGGCCGCCACCGCCAGCAGTCCACATGCAACCACGATCGCGGTGAACAGCTCGAGACCGTGGATCACCCAGATGGACGCCGTGATCGCCAGGAGCAGCAGCAGGTGGTCGCGCGTGAACAGGCCTCGCATGACGCGGAGCGTCGCTACCACGAGGGGCACGATGAGCGTCGAATCGACCATTTCCGGAAACCGTCCGAGAATCGCCTGATACGAAGGAAACGCCAGGCCGAGCGTGAAGAACGGGACGACCGCCGCCAGTGCTACGGAGCCGGTCGCCTCCAGAGCAAGCAGCGTGAGCGAGAGCGGCATCAGCACGATCGTTGCCGCAATCACCGGGGCCATCGACGCCGCCGGCGATGGCCCTCCAAGCCAGGAGACGACTGCGGCCATCGCCTCAAACCCCGGACGCACGCGCACGAACTCGGTCGCCTCCAATGGGATCGGAATCAGCGGAAGCACGTCGTGTGTTCGGGCGATCGTCGCGGCGAGGCCGCCGTGAGTCGGTGCGTCCCAGTCCGGGGGCAGCACCTGTCCGCGCAGCGCCCAGACGAAGACCGCCGCACCGACCAAACCGACAAGCAGCCCCGGAATGGGTATCCACCAGGGAGGTGGATCGCTGCGCCGACCGGGGGTGGCCCGCCGCCAGCGGACCACCGCCGCAACCCCGAGGACGGCGACGAGTGGCAGCACGGTGACCGGCTCGAACGGGACGTGGACATCATGCATGGCCATCCCGGAGACGCCGATGAACCCCGCAGACAGTCCCGGCGACATGGCGAGCCGGGCCCACCAGTGCCATCGAGGACTGAGCAGGGTTGCGAGGGCGAAACCCGTCAAAAGCGCGCCAATCGCCACGCCGGGAATCGATTGCGCGAGGTCTTGCAGGGGCACGCCGAAGGGAGCTTAGCGATCAGTCGATGAGCGTGGAGTTAGGAAGGTCGCTGGCGCGAGCGGGCGTCCGATCGCTGAGCTTGAGCCGAATGCCTTTGTCAAGCGTCACCCGAAGTAGGTGTAAAGCCTCAGCCGAATGCCTTTGGTCACGCATCAAGCGAAGGAATACATGGCCTGGCTGGGGAGGAAGGATTCGAACCTTCGGATGGCGGATCCAAAGTCCGCTGCCTTACCACTTGGCGACTCCCCAGTGGCACGTCGATCCTACCCGGGGACCGTCCGAACCGCCGGGTTCGTCAGGCGGGGACCCCGGCGCCCTCTGGTGCAAAGCCAGGTGAGGCGGTGGCACCCTGGCGGCTCAGCCAGTCGCTGACGACCTCCACGAACTCGCCAGGCACCTCGAGCATGGGTACGTGGCCCGCGCCGGTGAACTCGTGGTACTCCCAGTCGGGACGGAGCGATGCGATGGCTCGCGCCGAGGCGACGGGGACAAGGCGATCGAGATCGCCCTGGAGCAGCAGGGTCGGTGCGACCACTTCCTCGATCCACCGGAGCACCTTTCGCTTCAGTGCGAGTGCCGCGACCAGCGAGCGTGTGGCTGCATAGAAGGACTCATGCCAGCTCGACTCGGCAAGCCGCTCGGCTTCGAGTGCGATGTGGGCGTCGATCACGGTCGGCTCGATCCGGGTCGGGTCACCACTCACCAGCCGCATGGTCTCGCGGACCAGGCTGTCGGGCCCGAGAGCCGCGACGGCGCGGCTCAGCCGCCGAGCCCCCCATCGCGGCATGAAGGCGGTGGCGATGAAGGTTCGCGACACGCGGTCGAGCCGCGGCGGGAACTCGCCACCCGGCGCCGGCACCGCGGGGTCCACGAGCACCAGGGCATCGACGAGCTTCGGGTGCCGCGCGGCCGCCCCGATTGCGAGCAGGCCGCCCATCGAGTTTCCCATCAGGACAATCGGTTCGCGCGAAAGCCGGGTGATCGCACGCGTCAGGAGGTCGACATTGGCGGCGATCGTGGAGCGCCGCCCGGCGAGCGGGGAGCGTCCGAAGCCGGGGAGGTCGAGCGCGTAGACGCGGTTGCGGACGGCGAGCTGGGGTGCGACCGCCATCCAGTTGAGGTGCGCCCCGCCGAGACCGTGGACGAGCAGCATCACCGGACCGTCGCCACCGAAATTGGCGACGTAGACAGGGCCGTCGATATCGAGCATCGAGCTCTGCACGAGTTCATCGTACGGACGGGGGCCTGAAGCCCGGCTCCGGCGAGCCCGTATACTCGCGAGCACATGGGTGACGGGCCCCACGCGGTGATCCTCGCCGCCGGGCAGGGCAAACGGATGCGGAGCGCTCTCCCCAAAGTCCTTCATCCGCTCGGCGGTCGCCCGTTCATCCTCTATGTCGTCGAGGCTGCTCGCGCCGCGACGGGCCGTCCACCCATCGTGGTGACCGCGGCAGGTGACCCGCGTCTTCGCGACCTGCTCGGCGATGCCGCGATCCGCGTCGAACAGGAGGCGCCGCTCGGCACGGGCCACGCACTTCGGAGCGTTCCCCAATCCCTGCGCGGTGAGGGTCCCGTCCTGGTCATGGTCGGCGACGCTCCGCTGATCAGAGCCGAGACCCTGGTCCGCCTCCTGGCGGCACATGCCATCTCGCCACGCGCCTGCACCCTGCTGCTCGGCGTCCCCGCTGATCCGTCCGGCTTGGGCCGAGCCGTGCGCGACGACGCCGGCCACGTCGTGCGCATCGTCGAGGAGCGGGATCTGTCCCCCGGCGAGCCGGTGCCGATGGAATGCAACGGCGGCATCTACGTCTTCGACGGCTCGCAGCTGTGGCCCGCGCTCGACCGCCTGACCAGCGGCAACGCGCAGGGCGAGTACTACCTCACCGACGTCATCGAGCTCCTCACCGGACCGGTCGAGGCGCTCGTGGCTCCCGATCCGGACGAGTTCATCTTCATCAACGATCGGCGCCAGCTGGCGGCTGCCGAAGCCGCGCTCCGGCGCCGGACCCTGGATGCGCTCATGCTCTCCGGCGTGACCGTGGAGGACCCTGCCACGACGTACGTGGCGCCGGGGGTCCAGGTTGGCCCGGACAGCGTCATTCACCCCATGACCACGCTCGCCGGGTCCACCGCGCTCGGGTCAGGATGCGAGATCGGGCCGATGGCCGTCCTGCACGACGTTCGGGCCGGCCAGCGAGTGGTGATCGGCGAGTCACGCCTCGAGGGGTGCGAGCTCGGCGACGATGTGCGCATCGGAGCCTACTGCCGGGTCCGTCCGAATACCGTGCTCGCGTCCGGGGTAGAGTTGGGGACGCATGCCGAGGTCAAGAACAGCACCGTTGGCGCCGGGACCCGTATCAGCCACTTCTCCTCCGTGCTCGACAGCGACGTGGGTGAGGGGGTGAACATCGGCGCCGGGACGGTCACCTGCAACTACGACGGTTCGGCGAAGTACCGGACTGTCATCGGCAATCGAGTCTTCGTCGGGACGAACTCGACCCTGGTGGCGCCGGTTCGCCTGGGTGATGGCTGCTATGTCGGCGCCGGCTCGTTCATCGACCACGACGTGCCAGCCGGGGCGCTCGCTGTCGGTCGGAGCCGGCAGCGCAACGTCGAGGGATGGGCGGCCCGCCGGCCGGTGCAGTCGTGACCGACTCCAACCCTTATGGCGAGCTGCTGCTCCTCTCGGGAAGCGGGAATCCCGAGCTGAGCGAACGGATCGCCCGTGAGATCGGCGTCAAGCTCGCCGAATGCGAGATCACGCGCTTCGCGGACGGTGAGTTCGACGTCAAGATCCGCGAGTCGGTGCGCGGTCACGATGTCTTCCTGGTGCAGCCGACGTGCCACCCGGTCAGCGACAACCTGATCGAGCTGTTCATCATCCTCGACGCGCTGCGCCGCGCCTCGGCGTCGCGCATCACCGCGGTGATCCCGTACTACGGGTATCAGCGCAAGGAGAAGAAGACCCAGGCCCGCGACCCGATCAGCGCCAAGCTGATGGCGAACATCATCGAGCTCGCCGGGGCGAACCGGGTGATCTGCGTCGACCTCCACGCCGAGGCGATCCAGGGCTTCTTCGACATCCCCGTCGACGCGCTCATCGCGACCAAGATCCTCGCCCGCCGGGTGCGCGAGCGCCACGGGCACGATGTCGTGGTGGTGTCACCGGACACCGGTGGTGTGAACCGCGCGCGCAACCTCGCGCGCATCCTCGACGCACCGATCGCGTTCATCGACAAGCGCCGTCCGCGTGACGACACCGTCGAGGTTGTCAACGTCATCGGTGATGTCGACGGCGCGGTCTGCATCATCGTTGACGACCTGATCTCGACCGGTGGCACGCTCGTCAACGCCGCGGTCGCGCTCCTCGCCCGCGGCGCGAAATCGGTCGACGTGGTCGCGACCCACGGCGTGCTCAGTGATGGCGCGGTGGCGCGCCTCCATGCGGCCCCCATCGACGAGATCTGCATCACCGACACGATCCCGTATCACAATGGCAGTCACAGTTTCGACGACGCGCCCAAGCTCCGCATCCTCTCGGTCGCACCCCTGATCGCCGAGGCGATCGTGCGCGTGCACGAGGGACGGAGCGTGAGCGAACTGTTCCGGTGAGCGGCTCAGACCCACCACCGTCCCCGAGCCGATGACCCCACTCATCATCGTCATCGTCCTCGGCCTCGTCATCGCGGCATTCGCGGCCGCAGCGGAGACGTCGCTGACGAGCGTGAGCAGGATCCGGATGCGGAGCCTGGCCGAAGACGGGAACAAGCGCGCCCGAACGGTGACGCGCCTGCACGCGGACCCGAACGGCTATCTGTCGACCATCCTCACGCTGAACACCGTCGCGGTCATCGTGGTCTCGACGGCCACGGCGTTGTTGATCACCGGCTATCTCACGAAAATCCCGCAGGCCGTCGGCACCGTCGTCCTCTCGATCCTGGTCCTGATCTTCTGTGAGATCGCGCCGAAATCGCTCGCGCTCCGATTCAACGAGCGATTCGCCCTGGTGCTCGCGGGCCCGGTCCAGTTCCTCACCCGAGTGCTTCGCCCGCTGATCGGCGGGCTGAGCGCGATGTCGCGCCTGATCGTGCGCGCTGCCACCCGGGGCCATACCGTGCGCGGCCCGTTCGTCACCGAGGAGGAGTTGAAGCTGCTCCTCTACGTCGGCGAACAGGAGGGGATCGTCGAGCAGGAGGAGCGCGAGATGATCCATGGCATCCTCGAGATGACCGACAAGCTGGTCCGCGAGGTCATGGTCCCGCGCGTCGACATCGTCGCCGTCGAGGCGACCGACTCGATCGCCGACGTCATCAAGGTAATCATCGAGTTCGGGTTCTCGCGCATCCCCATCTATGAGGACAACGTCGACAACATCGTCGGTGTCGTGTACGCGAAGGATCTGTTGCGCCACGGCGTGGTCGGCGACGATCAGCGCCCGCTCAAGGCGATCGCCCGCGAGCCGTACTACACACCTGAGGCGAAACGAGTCGGCGAGCTGCTGCGCGAGATGAAGGAGCGCAAGGTCCACATCGCGGTGGTCGTCGACGAGCACGGTGGCACCGCCGGCATCGTCACCTTCGAGGACCTCATCGAGGAGATCGTCGGGCCGATCCGCGACGAGTACGACATGCGCGAGGTCGAGGAGCTGCAGATCGTCTCGGACCATGAGGTGGTGGTCAGCGCCCGGTTCCCGGTGGATGACCTCAAGGAGGAGCTAGATCTCGCGGTTCCCACCGTCGAAGCCGATACCGTCGGCGGTCTGGTCTACGAATTGCTCGGCGAGATTCCCAAGGTTGGGGCGACCATCCAGCTCGGAGACGCGACCCTCACCGTCGAGTCGATCCGGCGCCAGGGGATCCAATCCGTCCGCATCACCAGCCCGGTCCCCCTGGTACGAGACCGCGCGGTTCGCGCCACCGACCACGAGGGTCAGCAGGAGGCCCGGGACACCCAGGAGGAGTCGCCTGCGCGCGCTCGCCACCAGTAGTGCGCATGATGGTCGGATGCCGACCTACAGCGACGAGGGAATCGTGCTGCGCCGCATCGACTACGGCGAGGCCGACCGCATTCTCACCGTGCTGACGCTCGAGCACGGCAAGATCGGGGTCATCGCTCGCGGCGTGCGTAAGAGTCAGAGCCGGCTCGCGTCGCGCACCGACCTCTTCACGCGCAGCCGCATGCAGCTCGCGCGCGGGCGCGGCGAGCTCGATGTGCTCACCCAGGCGGAGACGGTCGCGGCAACCCCGCTGCGCAGTGACGCACGGCGTGCGGCGTGCGCCTCGTTGTGCGCCGAGCTGACCGACCGCGTTCTCGAGAGCCACCATGCCGACCCGGAGATCTACGCGCTCGTGGCGAGCGCGCTGACGGCATGCGCCGACCCGGAGCGGGATCCGCGCGCCGCGATCGTGTGGTTCGCGCGCCGGATGGTGGACCGGCTGGGCTATGCACCACAGCTCGTCGACTGCGCGAGCTGCGAGCGGAGGCTCCCCGAGGAGACGGCCTGGTTCAGCGCCCCGGGTGGCGGTCTCCTCTGCGCGCGCTGCGCCCCCGGCGATCCCGAGGCGGTGGAGTGCGCGGTGCGTGTCATCAAGGTGCTGCGCGCCGCCGCGGACGGCGATGAGGAGCTCTGGCTCCGCCTGCGGCTCGACACCGCCACGCTCCAGACACTCGAGCGCATCGTCGAGTCCGAACTGGCCCATCACCTCGATCGCCGGCTGCGATCGATCGACGTGCTCCGGGCGATCGAGGGGCGGGGTGCCGTGAGGGTGCCGGTAGACTGACCGGCCATGGCCGAGGAGCAGACAGAGCAGGAACAGGCGCAATCGGACGTCATCGAAAAGCTCGTCTCGCTGTGCAAGCAGCGCGGGTTCGTCTACCCGTCGAGCGAGATCTACGGTGGCCTCAACGCCGTGTACGACTTCGGCCCCCTGGGAGTGCGGCTGCGCCGCAACATCCGGGAGCGCTGGTGGGCGTCGATGGTGGAGCTGCGTGATGACGTCGAGGGCATCGAAAGCGCGATCCTCATGAACCCCTCGGTGTGGGTCGCCAGCGGTCACGTCGCAGGCTTCACCGATCCACTGGTCGACTGCCTCGGGCCGTGCAAGAAGCGCTGGCGCGCAGACCACCTTGCCGACGAGCGGCGCGCCCGCGGCAAGCCGCCTGATGCGTCGGGCTGTCCGGAATGCGGCGGCGAGCTCACCCCCGCCCGGCAGTTCAACCTCATGTTCAAGACGTTCATCGGTCCGGTCGAGGAGGACGCCGCGCAGATCTGGCTCCGCCCGGAGACGGCGCAGGGCATGTTTGTCAACTTTGCCAACGTGGTCAACTCGACGCGACGCCGCCTGCCCTTCGGTATCGCGCAGCAGGGCAAGGGATTTCGCAACGAGATCTCCCCGGGGAACTTCGTCTTTCGCCTGCGCGAGTTCGAGCTGATGGAGATGGAGTACTTCTGCAAGCCGGGGAGCGACCTTGAGCTGCACGAGTACTGGTGTGCGGAACGGTTCAACTGGCATGTCGAAACCATGGGCGTGCGTAAGGAGAATCTCCGCCTCCGCCCCCATGCAAAGGAGGAGCTGTCCCACTACAGCACCGCAACCAGCGACATCGAGTATCGATACCCCTTCGGGTGGGGCGAGCTCGAAGGAGTCGCGGATCGCACCGACTTCGACCTGAAGACTCATATGGAGCACAGCGGGCGCGACCTCTCGTACTTCGACCCCGAGAGCAACGAGCGCTACATCCCCTACGTCATCGAGCCCGCGGTGAGCACCGACCGCATCTTCATCACGCTCCTGGTGGATGCGTATGACGAGGAGGAGGTTCGCGGTGAGAAGCGTGTGGTACTGCATCTCCACCCGGACGTCGCACCGGTGCAGGTCGCGGTGTTGCCCCTGTCCAAGAAGGCCGAGCTCATCGAACCGGCTCGTCGCATCGAGCACGACCTGCGCTCCCATTTCTCGACCATCTACGACGAGACCCAGGCGATCGGCCGTCGCTATCGCCGTCAGGACGAGATCGGCACGCCGCTGGCGATCACCTTCGACTTCGACTCGCTGAACGACCACTCGGTGACCATCCGCGAGCGCGACGGCATGACCCAGGTACGCGTGCCGATCGACGGACTCCATGCTGCGCTGCACGATCAGCTCGAAGCGGGCCGCAGGCGAGCGCGCGAGCGTGCCAACGGCGGGCACGACGGATAGCACGACGTGGTGAGTGCTCGCAGCGACACCGATGCGGTGGCTGCCGGTGTGCTCGACCTGCTCGCCCTCGGTGACGCACCGGACCTCGACACAGTGCTCGAGCGGATCGTCCGAGCCGCGCGCCGCCAGGTCTCGGCCCGATATGGCGCCATCGGCGTGCCCGACGGTCGCGACGGCTTCGCGCGCTTCGTGACCTCGGGGATCAGTGAGCGGGTGGCGGCCACCATCGGAGAGTTGCCACGCACGCACGGCGTGCTCGGCGCCCTGCTCGAAGAAGGCCCGATCCTGCTCGACGACATCCGGCAGCACCCTCGCTTCTCGTACTACCCCGCTCACCACCCGACGCTCACCGACTTCCTCGGAGTGCCGATCAAGCACCGGGGCGCGGTCCGCGGCAACCTCTTCGTCAGCGGACACCATTCCGGCCACTTCACGAGGACGGACGCGCGCCGGCTGGAAACCCTTGCGGCATATGCGGGTGTCGCGATCGCAAACGCCGAGCTCTACGCGCAATCGCAACGGCTTGCGGTCATCGAGGAGCGCAACCGGGTCGCGCGCGAGCTGCACGATGCCGCGACGCAGACGCTGTTCAGCCTGGTGCTCGCCGCCAGGGCGGCGGCGCTCTCGACCCGCGACGAGGAGGCACGCAACACCATCCTGGGATTCGAGCGGCGAACCGCATCCGCATTGCAGGAGCTGCGCGGACTGGTGCATGCGCTCCGCCCCAAGAGCCTCGAGCGCGACGGCCTTGCCGCAACCCTCGCCGACCACGCCGAGGCGTTGCGCAGCAGCGGTGCGCGCGTCGTCGTCGACGCGTCGGAGGGCATCCATCTCCCGCTGGATACCGAACACGCGCTGCTGCGCATCGCACAGGAAGCGCTGAACAACGCGATGCGTCACGCCCCGGAATCGTCAGTGCGCGTGACCCTGCGCGCCGGCGCGAAGACGGTGACTCTGCGCATACGCGACGACGGTCCGGGTTTCGACCTGCCGGCGTTGCCGCGCACCCGGCGCGGGATGGGGCTTGTGTCCATGCGCGAACGCGCACAGGAGATCGGCGCTCGCCTCGAGATCCGCACCGGTCCGGGCCGCGGGACGACCGTCACCGCGAGCCTGCCGAGAGAATGAGGCGATGAGTGCACCCATCCGCTTGCTCATCGTCGACGACCACTCGGTGGTTCGCGAGGGGCTCCGGGCGTTTCTGCGCCTTCAGGACGGCATCGAGGTGGTCGGTGAGGCTGCCGGTGCGGATGAAGCCATCGCGGTCGCGAGCACGTCGGCGCCCGATGTGATCCTCCTCGACCTGGTGATGCCCCGGGGTGACGGGATCGGGGCCGTCCGTCGGTTGCTCGAAGTGGCTCCCGGCGTGCGTGTGCTGGTGCTGACCAGCTTCGCGGACGATGCGCAGATCTTCGCTGCGATGGCGGCCGGCGCGGCCGGATACCTGCTCAAGGACGTCGACCCGCAGGCTCTCTCCGACGGGATTCGGGACGTGCATGCCGGACGTCCAGCACTCGACCCCTCGGTCGCGGCGCGGCTGATGCGCCGAGGCGGCTCGCCGCGCCCCGTCCATAGCGACCTCACCGCCCGCGAGCGCGACGTCCTCGGCCTGGTGGTCGAAGGGCTGGCCAACAAGCAGATCGCACAGCGGCTCGGCATCGGCGAGAAGACGATCAAGACCCACGTGAGCCGCGTTCTCGCCAAGCTCGGCGTGGAGGACCGGACCCAGGCCGCCGTCCTCGCCATCCGCGAGGGCCTGGTGGACTGAGGGGTCCGCCGAATGACGGACCCGCGACTGCGGCATCCGGCGGATGCGCTCGGCCCCCGGCGCGCTCAGGATTGAGCCCATGGGAACACTGTCCGGCACAACGGTCATGATCACCGGCGCCTCACGAGGCCTGGGTCGGGCGCTCGCGCGAGCAGCAGCCCGCGAGGGCGCGACGCTCGCGATCTGCGCACGCGGAGGAGAGGCGCTCGAATCCGTCGCAGAGGAATGTCGCGGGCTCAACGTTGAGGTGCTTGCGGTACTCGCCGACCTCGCCGACGCCACCGACGTCGAGCGGTTCGCAGCCACAGCGCTGGAGCGCTTCGGGGGCGTCGATGTTCTTGTGAACAACGCTGCGGAGCTCGGCCCACTGCCATTGCCGCAGCTCACCGATGCGCCGTCGAGCGCCCTGGAGCACGTCCTGCAGGCCAATGTCCTCGGACCCCTGCGCCTCACCCAGGCGGTCATCGGCGGGATGCTCCTCCGCAACCACGGGCTCGTCGTCAACATCAGCACCGACGCGGCGCTGATCGGGTTCGAGGGCCTGGGCCTCTACAGCGCCTCCAAGGCGGCACTCGACGCCCTGACCCGGAGCTGGTCGGCGGAGTTGCAGCGCACCCAGGTGCGCGTGATCAGTGTCGACCCCGGCGACATGCATACGGCAATGCACATGGCCGCGGACCCGGAGGCCAACCCCGCGGACCTGCTCCGTCCTGAGGATGTGGCCGAGCGGTTGCTCACGCTGCTGGTGGGGCGTCTTCCCACAGCCGATCGGATCGAAGCGGCGAGCCTCGCGTGATCTCCCCGCCCCGCGAACTGCGCGCGTCGCTTCCCGCCGAGCTGCGCGGCATGCGTCGCGACGGTGCGCGGCTCTGCGTCGTGGAACGGGAGACGGGTCGGATCACCCACACGTCGGTCGCTCACCTCGGCGAGCACCTCGCATCCGGCGATCTGCTCGTCGTCAATTCAAGCCGGACACTGCCCGCGGCGCTGCGGGTCGATCGAGAGGGTGCCGGGCCTGTGCAGCTCCGCCCCGGCGCGCTCCGCAACGGCGAGTGGGACGCGCTCGCGGTGGAAACCGCGCCGCCGCATCGCAACGTCCCGCTCGAACGCGGCGAGACGCTGTGCGCCCCGGGTGGGCTGAGCCTCCGCGTCCTCGAACCACGTGCAGACGCGCCGTTGCTCTGGCGCATGGCCGTCGAAAGCGGCAACCCGGTGCAGACGCTGCTCAGTGCCGGCGAGCCGATCCGCTACTCGTACGTGCCCGACCCGGTTCCCCTCGAGCACTACCAGACTGTCTACGCCGGTGCTCCAGGCTCAGTCGAGACTCCCTCGGCAGGACGACACCTGACCTGGGAGCTGCTCAGCGACCTGCGCCGGCACGGGGTTGACGTGACCGACATCGTCCTTCACTGCGGGCTGAGCTCGTTCCAGGACGACGACGTTGACATGGACAAGCCACTCATCGAGGAGCGCTTCGCAGTCCGCCAGGACGCCGCCGAGCGCATCAACCGGGCCTCACGGGTGATCGCCGTCGGCACCAGCGTCATCCGCACGCTGGAGACCGCGGTTGACGGCAACGGTCAGGTGCAGCCTGTGAACGGCTGGACCCGGCTCGTCATCACGCCGCAGACGCGTCTTCACGTTGTCGACGCACTGCTCACCGGGCTGCACGAGCCCCCCGCAACGCATCTCGACATGCTTGGCGCCCTGCTCGACACGAGGTTGCTGGAACGCGCCTACGCCGAGGTGCGCGAGCGCCGCTACCTCTGGCACGAGTTCGGCGACGCCATGCTCATCCTGTAAGCGCCCAAGCGCATCTGGCATGATCCGCGGGCCCACACGCTGGGCCCACACCCACGCGGGAGAGAGAGATGGCTGAACTGTTGATCCTCGAGTTCGAGGGACTCACGGACGCGAACTACGACGCCGTCAACGCGGATCTGGGCGTCAACGGCGAGACCGGCGAAGGCGATTGGCCGGCGGGACTCCACACCCACACGGCCGGTTCTAGTGGCGGCAACTGGATCGTTGTCGAGGTCTGGGAGACCCAGGACGACCAGGACGATTTCATGAAGTCGCGCCTGGGTCCGGCGCTCCACAAAGCGGGAGTCACCAAGCCGCCGAAGCGCGCCGAGTGGCACAAGCTCAAGTCACACCACTCCCCGAAGAGGCCCTCCGCCAAGGCCAAGTAACCCGGTTCGTCCGCCCCGGGTGCGGCAGCGCTCGCGTCCGTTCGGCGTTGTGGCGGCCCGATGCTACGCTCACGCCTTGCGCAGCGTGTTTGGGCGCGCACCAACCACCACGATGAGGTCTGGCCAATGGCGGTAGGCACCCGGGGCAAGAAGTCGCCCAAGAGTCCGGCAAAGAAAGCAGCGGCGCGGAAGACACCCGCGCGTAGCACCGGATCGCAGAACGGCGCCGTCGCGCGCGCCCACAAATGGGTGTATCGCTTCGACGAAGGCAGTGCCTCG
>OCZU010000377.1_pt1 | contig 31421 bp, 32 predicted proteins | sample 1539001 | NCBI WGS metagenome assembly OCZU01 (sample SAMEA3539306, study PRJEB22396) | soil metagenome | biome: tundra; feature: field; material: soil | place: USA | collected 2010-05 | depth 0.15 m | reverse complement strand
TTCCTGAAGCGGCACGCAGATCTTCTCGAAGCGGAATGGTGGCAGGCGATACAGACAACGCTCGCCCGGGGCGAGCTCCCCGAGGTGCTGTCCTATCCCGAGACGCTGCGCTTCGCCCATGCGGGTTCGACACCGCCGGTGGCGCGGCCGCACCGTGATGCCGGGCGCGGGGGCGTTCCTCGGCCGGCGGTAGTCGCCCCGCGCTGATTGCCGCCGCGCTTTCAGGGCGCGCGCGGCACAGCAGAGAGCCGGCGCGCGATGTCCTTGGCCTGCGCCGCGGCGCCGATGTCTCCCTGGCGAGCAGCCTGGGCATACCAAGCCAGCGCCTTGTTCAGATCCTGTGCGACGCCGTCTCCGTGCTCGTAGAAACTGCCGATGATGTACTGCGCGCCCGAATCGCCGTTTTCCGCCGCCGCTTCATACCACTTCGCCGCGAGCGTCCAGTCCTTGGGCGCGCCGCGGCCGAGAAAGTATTGCGTGGCCAGTTGCACCTGTGCGTCGGCGTGGCCTTGCTCGGCCGCTTTACTCCACCATAACGTCGCTGCGCTCAAGGACCGTGGCACGCCCACGCCGCCTTCGTACATCAGACCCAGGTTGTACTCGGCCTGCGCCAGGCCCGCGTCCGCCGAACGTTGAAGCCAGACGAGCCCTCCGGCAATGTCGGCGGGGCCGGCCTCGCCGCGCATCAGCATCATGGCCACGTTGAACTGGGCGACGCGATCGCCATCACCCGCGCGGCGTTGGAAGTCTGCCAACGCCGCCGGATAGTCTTGCTTCTGGTATGCGCGCCACCCGGCGTCGGTGGGGGCGGCGTTGGCGATAGTCACGGCGACAAGAAGCACCGTGATCGTCAGCAGACGCCGATGCGCCGCGGATCGAGACGCCATTTCCGCTCCCCGGGGTACAATGCGTTCCCAGTCTACCACTCGCATTCCGCGATGTTCGTCAGCGCATTCGACCTCTTCAAGATCGGCCTCGGGCCGTCGAGCTCGCACACGGTCGGGCCGATGCGCGCCGCCGGCCGATTCGTGAAGGAGCTTACTTCCAGCGGCAAGCTGGAAACGACCACGCGCGTCATCGTCGATCTATACGGATCGCTCGCATTGACCGGCCGCGGACACAGGACGGACCGCGCAATCCTGCTCGGACTCTCCGGCGATGCGCCGGACCGCATCGACCCGGACGAGGTCGAGCCCAAAGTCCAGCGCATACGCGAGCAGCAAATGATTTCCCTCGATGGGCGCCACGCGATCCTGTTCCACGAAGAGGGCGACCTGCGCTTTCGCGTCGACAAGACGCTGTCTTTTCACAGCAACGGCATGCGATTCGTCGCTGCCGATGCGACCGGCGCCTCGATCCTAAGAAAGGTGTATTTTTCGGTCGGCGGCGGATTTGTCGTCGACGAAGACGAAATCGATCAACTGACCGAAGCCCCGAACCAGCTGCGCGTGCCGTACCCGTTCACCAGTGCGCGCGAGCTGCTCGCGCACGGCGAATCGGCGCACAAGCGGATTCCGGACATGATGCGCATCAACGAGCTTGCGCTTCGCAGCCCCGATCAGCTTCGCTCCGGCTTGCTCGAGCGCTGGGCCATCATGAACTCCAGCATCGAACGCGGCATGAGTCACGAGGGCGTCCTGCCAGGAGGACTCGACGTGCGTCGACGGGCGAAATCGCTCGGCGATGCCTTGCGCTCCAAGCGCTTGCAAAATGTGAACAATCCAACCGAGGCGACCGATTGGGTCAGCGTGTACGCGATTGCCGTCAATGAAGAGAACGCTGCCGGCGGAAGGGTGGTGACCGCGCCGACCAACGGTGCGGCCGGGGTCATTCCGGCGGTGATTCGCTACTACCGCGAATTCTATGAAGAAGCGAACGAAGATGGGATCGTGAGCTTCCTGTTGACCGCGGCGGCGATCGGGGGCCTGTGCAAGCGAAATGCATCGCTCTCTGGCGCCGAGGTCGGTTGTCAGGGCGAGGTCGGCGTTGCCTGTTCGATGGCGGCGGCGGGACTCGCCGCCGTGCTCGGCGGCAGCAACGCACAAATCGAGAATGCCGCCGAGATCGGTATCGAGCACCACTTGGGCATGAGCTGCGATCCCGTCGCCGGGCTGGTGCAGATTCCCTGCATCGAGCGCAACGCCATGGGCGCGGTGAAGGCCATCAACGCCGCGTCGCTCGCTCTGCGAGGCGACGGCACCCACCGGGTCGCGCTCGATGCCGTTATCAAGACGATGTACGAGACCGGGCGCGACATGATGACCAAGTACAAGGAAACGTCGCTCGGCGGTTTGGCCGTCAACGTCGTCGATTGCTGAAATGCACCCGACGAAAATCAGAGGTCGATCGATACGGCAGTACCTGACGCTGCTGTTCGGGTTGGTCTGGATTCCGTCCGCGCTAGCCTTGACGCCGGTCGTCGGATTCGAGCTCGATCGCTACCTTGGAACGTGGTACGAGATCGCCGCTATTCCGGGGTTCTTGCAAAGTCGTTGCGCCCGCGACACGGGTGCGGAATACACGGCGGCCGAGAACGGCGCCATCGCCTTCAGCAATCACTGCGTGCGCGCGGATGGCACGGAGGAACGCAGCGAAAGCCGGGCGCGCGCGCTCGAGCCCGTGCTGCCGTCGGTGCTCAAGATCACTTCGGTGCATTTCCTGGGCATCTGGTGGTATCCGCTTGGCCGCGAGTCGATCGTCATTGCGTTCGATCCGGGCTATCGATGGGTCGCGACCGCGCATCCCTCGTTGCGCTACGGGCGCATCCTGGCTCGCGAGCCTTCCCTGCCGGACGAGTCATTGAAGAGCATCGCTGCGACGCTCGCGGATGAGGGCTTCGATCTCTGCACCTTCGTCGTGACTCCACAAACGGGCGGACGGGACCATCCGGCAAAGCTTTGCGAAGTCCTGCGCTAGGATCCACCAGATGAAGCCACGATCGAAGCACCGACATGCGCGGACCGGCGCGCATCGTTTCACCGCCGGGGAGAAGCCGATGCGCATGGGATTCGTATGGTTCACCGCCGCGCTGGCCTTGATCGTCACCGGCTGCGAGCACAAGCCCAGCAAGGAAGAAGAGGACGCCGCCAAGAACACGATCACCTGTCAGCTCGCGGGCGAACGTCTGGTTATCCGATTCGACTCCGGCGAGGTGCGCATGCTGACGTCCACTGCCGAATCGATCACGCTGTATCAGATACCCTCCGGCGCAGTCATGCGCTACAGCAACGGCACCCTCGAGCTGCGAGGCAAGGGCATGGAGTGGACGCTGACCGACCTCGGCGCCCCCACCACGCTCGAATCCTGCAGACGCTACGCCGCACCCAAGCCGTAGCGCGCGTGCCCGGCGCTCCCGCTCGCGTCGGCATCATCGGCACCGGGGCGATGGGCCTCGGCGTCGTGCAAAGCCTCGTGCGCAACGGCTTCGGCGTGGGTCTGCGCGACATTCTTCCACGAGCGGAAAGCGCCGCCGTTGCCGTGGGCGCAACCGCATTTCCTACTCCGGCTGCGCTGGCGCGAGAGTGCCGGACGGTAATTCTGCTGGTCGTGGACGCCGCACAGATCGACGATGTATTGTTCGGTGAGAACGGCGCGGCGGCGGAGTTGACGCCCGGCGCTATCGTCATCGTCTCCTCGACGGTTCCTCCGTCTTACGTTGCGGCGCTCGCCGCACGTCTGGCCGCGTTTGGTGCGCGCCTGATCGACGCCCCCGTGTCGGGCGGACCGCTGCGTGCGTCGGACGGCACAATGACGATCATGATCTCCGGCGATGCCCAGGCGATCGCCGAATGCGCACCGCTGTTCGACGCAATCGCCGGCCGGCGCTTCGTGGTCGGGACGCGGGCCGGGGATGCCGCGATGTTCAAGGTGCTCAACAATCAACTCGCCGCGGTCAATCTGGCCGCCGGCGCCGAAGCGATGGCGATCGCCGCCCGTGCCGGGCTCGATCCGCGTCTGTTCGTCGAGGTGGTTGGCGCGAGCTCGGGGGCGAGCTGGATATTCGCCGACCGCATGCCGCGCGCGCTCGACGAGGATTACGCTCCGCGCGCCGCGACGACGCTGCTGAAAAAGGACGCTGCCATCGCAGTCAAGAATGCTGCGTCGCTGGGTTGCGACGCTCCACTCGCGCGCATCGCAAGCGAGACATTCGATGCTGCGGTCGCAGCCGGTCACGGCGCCGAGGACGATGCCTCGCTGGTCAAGTACTACTCGAGCCGTATCGGGAAAACATAGCCTGGCCGGGCCGGCATTACTTCCGTGGACCCACGTCGACGTACTTCCAGACCTGAGTAAGTATTGGATGCGGCTTGTAGTACTTGACCCAAGCTTGCATCAAGGGGTCTTCCAGCTGATGCTCGGACAATAGCCAGGGCGCATAGGCAATGGCCAACGCCGTCATTTTGTCGAAGAGCTTCGTTCGCTGGGGCGAATCTGGAAGCTTCCGCGCCTCGTCGTAGAGCGCGTCGAACGCCGGCAACTTGAATCGCGCGTTGTTTTCCCCACCGGTGTTGGGCCCGTAGAGAAGCTGCATGTAATTCTCAGCGTCGGGGTAGTCCGCGTTCCACCCGTCGTAGCGCATCGGGATCTTTCCCAGGCGCGCCATCTTGCGCAGCTCCGCGACCCGGTCTTTCTTGAACACGATTTTGAGCCCAATCGCGTCCATGTTCTTTTTCCACAGCTCGTCGGCCTGACGTCGCAGTGAGGTCGCGGGCGACCACATTTCAAGCACGAGTTGCTTCCCATCGGGCGTTTCGCGATACCCGTCGCCGTCACGATCCTTGTAGCCGAAGCGATCCAGCAGCGCGCGCGCGCCCGCGGGATTGTACGACTCCTCCTGCGTCTTGAGCGCAGGATCGTAGCCCGCGATGTCCGGCGGCACGATCCCGCGGGCTGGAACCGCGCGGCCCTTGAGGATGACGCGAATGTAATCGCCGACGTCGTAGCCCATGCCGACTGCGCGGCGCAGCGCGATCTTTTCGGGCGTATAGCCGCCGACGACCGGGTCTTCCATGTTGAAGTAGGTCCACCATGTATTGGGGCGTAGCAAACGCTCGTGCTGGATTCCCTTCGCCGCCAGGGCCGGACGAAGCTCGCCGTCGACCAGCGCCTCCCCGACAAATTCGGACGGCAGCAGGTCCAGGATCTCGAGCTCACGATTAAGAAACGCAAGCCACCGGGCCTGGCCCTCCTCGATGACGCTAATTTCTATATGCCCCACGAACGGCAGCCGATGGCCCTTGAGCGCCGCCGCGATCGCCTGCGACTCCGCCGGGATCGGGCCCGAAGGCTCGTACGTCCATTCGCGGAATCCCGGATTTGCGTCGAGTACGATCTTGGCGCTGCGCTTGTAGGTGCCGAGCATGTAAGGGCCGGTGCCGACCGGATGCGCGCCGAAGTCGACGCCATAGGCCTCGACCACCTCGCGTGCTACGGCCGATACATTCGGAATGGCAAGCGCATAGATGAAACGGAGATCGGGTTGCGTCAAGCGTATCTTCAAGGTGTATCGATCGACGACTTCGAGACCCGGTATCGGTGCGCCGTAATCCAGACGCCCCGTTTTAGTCGCTTTGGCAATCGCTTCGGTGCTGCCGGCGAGCTTCCCCTCGACCAGCCAGATCCACGGACTTTTTACGGCCGGGTCGAGCAGGCGCTTGATCCCGTACGCGTAATCCGCCGCGGTCAGCTCCCGCGGCTTGCCCTTGAACGCTGCGTCCGGGGTAAAGAAAATGCCCTTCCGAATATGGCAGACGTAGGTCTTTCCACCATCCTCGATCGCCGGCATCGCCTCCAGCGTGCGAGGCACGAGCTTGACCGGCCGCGCGAGATAGTCGTAGTCAAGCATCGACTCGTAAATGTTCGAGATCACTCCGTCGGATGCCGCGTCCGACGCGAATTGAGGATCGAAGCTCGTCTCGGCGATGGAGAATACGACGCGCAGGGTCTTGTCCGGATCGGCGCAGCGGCTCGATGTCGCGGCAAGCGCAAGCGCGAGCGCCAGCATGATCGTCGGCCAAAAGGATGCTCGCGGCCTGATTACGGTGCGGCCCCGCGCCGAGTCTATAATCGCAACTCTCATATCGATCCCGATCCTCGTCGCACGAACAAGTGCGCTCCGATGCGACTATCGCAATGGAAATGAAGCGTCTGACCGGCGGCAACCTGCGCGCTGCCGGCTACGATGACAAGAACCGGGTGCTGGTGGTCGAACTTACGGCTGGCACTTTTCAATACGCGGGCGTCACCGCCGAAACGTGGCGGCGGTTCGCGGGCGCGTCGTCGCCGTGGAGCTTCTTTCGCGACAACATCGAAGAAGAATATCCGGCAAAGCGTATTCGATAGCGTCTCGGACCGTCTGCTTGCTGAGCCAACGCGCTAGCGCCGTCCACGCCGCGCCGCGCCAGGCGCCGCGTAACGTTTGATCCAGTCGAAGAACTCCCGATACCAAAGACGCGAATTCTGCGGCTTGAGAATCCAGTGGTTCTCATCGGGGAAATAGACGAGTCGCGTCGGCACGTCCTTGGCGTGCAGCGTGTTGTAATACTGCAGCGCCTGCGTTGCCGGCACGCGATAGTCGAGCTCGCCGTGGATGATCAGCGTCGGCGTCTTGAACCGGCGGGCGTAGTGATGCGGCGACTGCTTCATCACACGTGCCGGATTGTCCCAGTGGAACGCGCCCAGTTCCTTGGCGAAAAACAGGTAGCCGTCGGTCGCCATCATGCTGACCCAGTCGTAGCAACCCGCGTGACACACGTACGTCTTGTATCGGTCGGTGTGGCCGTTCATGTAAGCGACCATGTAGCCGCCATAGCTGCCGCCGCTCGCGACCAGGCGGTGGCGATCGATGTAGCCCTGGCGCAGCATGAAATCCGTCGCGGCCTCGGTGTCGGCGTATTCCTTGGTGCCGTACATGCCTGTGATCGTCTCCAGCCAGCGCTGCCCGAATCCGGACGAGCCATGATAGTTGACGCCGACGACGACGTAGCCCTGCGCAGCGAAGACCTGCATGTTCCAGCGAAAATGCCAGCCGTCGACATGCGCGGAATGCGGCCCCCCGTGGATGTTGTTCAGCAGCGGCCACTTCTTTGCAGGATCGAAATTCGGCGGATAGGTGACCCAGACCTGGACCGCTTCGCCGCCCCAGCCCTTGACCGTCAGCTCGCGGGTGGCCCCCACGGTAACTCGCGACATCAACAGCCGATTGGGCGACTCGAGCGGACGCTCTCCCTGCCCGTCGCTGCCGATCGCGAACAACGCCGGCGGATACGCAAGCGTCGAGCGTTCGAAGACAACGCGCCTGCCATCGCGCGACAACGCGAAATGCCCGATCGTCCCGCCCGCGGCGACGCGACCGGGCATCGCATCGTTGAGGCCCAGACGAAACAGCTCCTGCCGCCCGCGATCCTCGATCAGAAAATACAATGCCGCACCGTCCAAGGACCAGCAGTGATGCGCCGTCGCGCGGTCGAGTCTCGGCATCAGACGTCGCGTGCGCGCGCCTTTGCGCTCGAACAGCGTGAGGCGGCCCTGATCGTTGAACGCCCGCTTCAGGTTGTAGGAATGCCAGACGATATGCGCTCCATCCGGCGAATAGCGCGGATGCTCATCCGAAAACCCACTCTCTGCCGTCAGCACGCGGTGCCGTCCGGTCTGCACGTTCACCACCGCGATGTCGGCCGAGTTCTTCATCCGCGGCTCGGGCGCAAGATCGACCGTCACGGCGAGCTCGTGCCCGTCCGGGCTGATGTCGTAGTGCTCCGATGTCGGGTCCCACGGCTGCAATGCGAGGCCCGTGCCGGCGAGCAGATCGCGCGCGCGGCCGGATGCGACATCGGCGGCAAAGACATGGGGCTCGCGTCCGTCGGCGAGCCAGTGGTCCCAGTAGCGATAGTCCGAGCGCTCGGTGATATGCGCCTTGACCTTGGATTCCTTGCGCTCCTTCCTGCGCGCCGCCTGCTCCTTGTCGGTTTTGAGATCGGGCCACACCCAAGATACGAACGCGATGTTCTTGCTGTCGGCAAACCATCGCAGCGCCATCGCACCGGTCGCCAGCGTTGTCACGCGCACCGCTTCGCCTCCGTCGGGTGCGATGACGTAAATCTGCGACTCCTCATCGTCCTTGCGCTTGGCGGTAAACGCGATCCACTTGCCGTCCGGTGACCATTGCGGCTCGGAGTCCTTGTCGCCCGCAGTCAGGCGGCGCGCCTTGCTGCCGTCGATGGGAAAAAGCCAGAGCTCGGTGCGGCCCTCGTTCTTTTTCATGTCGAACGCGGTCACCGGCGCACACGCGGCGCGTCCATCGGGAGAAATCGTCGGTGTGCCGACGCGTTTCATCGACCAGAGATCATCGATGGTCAGAAATTGTTTTTTGCGCGGCATGCGTTGGTCCGGAAAATGGATGACGAGATGTGCGTCGCCGCGAGGAACAAGCGGCAGCCGCCGGGCGACCCGCGAGATTGTACCTGCTCATGCTCTCGGGCACTCGCTGCGATGCGGTAGAATGTGCGCTTCTCGGCGCCTTCACGGCGCCGTCTGCGTCCGCACTCGAAGAGGCCACCATGAATTATCGTCGGCTCGGCAATTCCGGGCTCAAGTTGAGCGAGCTTTCGTTCGGCTCCTGGGTGACCTACGGCGCGCAGCTCGGCGATGACACAGCGCGCGAGTGCATGGCTGCCGCGCACGATGCCGGCGTCAATTTTTTCGACAACGCCGAGGTGTACGCCAAGGGCAAGTCCGAGATCATCATGGGCAACGTGCTCAAGAAGCTCGGATGGCGACGCGAATCCTACGTCGTTTCGACCAAGTTCTTCTGGGGCCTGAATGACGGCCCGAACGAAAAGAACACGCTCAACCGGAAATATCTGATGCAGGCGATCGATGCGTCGCTGCACCGCCTGCAGCTCGATCACGTCGATCTCGTTTTCTGCCACCGTCCCGATCCCGATACGCCGATCGAAGAGACGGTCTGGGCGATGCACGACATGGTCCGCTCCGGAAAGGCGCATTACTGGGGGACCTCGGAATGGAGCGCCGCGGAGATCATGGCCGCGTGGCAGATCGCCGAACGCCATCATCTGGCCAAGCCGGTGATGGAGCAACCGCAATACAACCTCTTTCACCGCGGCCGCGTGGAGATGGAATATTCCCGTCTGTACCGCGACATCGGCCTGGGAACCACGATCTGGAGCCCCCTGGCGTCGGGTCTGCTCAGCGGCAAATACAACAACGGCATCCCGACGGATTCGCGCGCCGCGCTCAAGGGCTATGAGTGGCTCGCCGAGAGCATTCTCGATCCGGCCAAGCTGAAACAGGTCCGATCGCTCGCTCCGATCGCCGCGGATCTCGGCTGCACCATGGCGCAGCTGGCGCTTGCCTGGTGCCTGAAGAACCCGAACGTCACCAGCGTCATCACGGGCGCGAGCCGCCCGTCTCAGGTCGTCGAAAACATGAAGGCGCTGGATGTCGTCCCCAAACTGGGCGCGGACGTCCTGTCGAAGATCGACGCGATCGTCGGAACAGCGGCATGATCCTCCGATGAGCACGGTGCCTGAGCCGCGCATGAGTCGTCCGTGAGCAATCCGCTCGAGAGCTGGACCGAAGAGCAGCGCTCGGCGTTCCTCTATCGGGCATGCGCCGAAGCGGAGGCGGGGACGCCGCGCGCCGACCTCTTCACACGCCTCGCAGGCGAAGCCGAAGCCCAGGCGGCGATCTGGCGCGCGCAACTGACTGCCAGCGGCAAGCCCTCGCCAAAACCTTTCGTGCCGGAGCTGCGCACGCGCCTGGTTGCCCGGCTCGTGGGTTGGCTGGGACCGCGGCCGTTACGCGCGATTCTTGCGGCGATGAAGGTGCGGGGCATGGTGCTTTACACAGCGCGCGTGCCCGGCGGCCATGTCCACGCTGCAGTCGGCAGCATCGAGCGGCGCCATCGGGGATTGAGCGGCGGCGGCAATCTGCGCGCCGCTGTTTTCGGCATCAATGATGGCCTGGTCTCGAACGCGAGCCTCATCTTCGGCGTCGCCGGCGCGAGCAGTGGCGCGTCGGTCGTGTTGCTTACGGGCATCGCGGGCCTCACCGCCGGCGCGTTCGCCATGGCTGCAGGCGAGTTTGTCTCGGTGCGGTCACAGCGAGAGCTGTTCGAATATCAGATCGGACTCGAGCGTGACGAGCTGGCGGAATATCCCGACGCCGAGGCTCAGGAGCTCGCGCTCATCTATCAGGCGAAAGGCCTGAGCGCGGTCGAAGCGAGCCGCATCGCCAAGCAGCTCGTCTCCGACCCGGAGCACGCGCTCGACACGCTCGCCCGCGAGGAGCTCGGCCTCAATCCGGACGAACTGGGCTCGCCGTGGGGCGCCGCGGTGTCGTCCCTCCTTTCGTTCGCCGTCGGCGCCGCCGTCCCGCTGCTGCCCTTCATCGTCGGCGCCGGCTCCCGCGCGCTACCGATCAGCGCGGCCTTGACCGCGCTCGCGCTGTTTGGCGTCGGCGCCACGCTGTCGCTTTTCACCGGACGCGGCGCCTTTTTCTCGGGCGCCCGCATGATGCTGCTCGGAGGTTTTGCCGCCGCGGTTACTTTCGGCGTCGGACGCCTGTTCGGCGTCAGCCTCGGCTGACCGCCTGACATTCATGCGGCGCGAGCGGCCGTGAACGGTATCTGATGGCACTTGCGCGCGTGACCCTGCAACCCGGACGCGAGAAGTCGCTCGGGCAGCGGCATCCGTGGGTTTTTGCCGGATCGATCGCCACCGTCGAGGGCACGCCGGCCCTGGGCGACACTGTCCTTCTGGACGCCTCCGACGGCGCACCGCTGGCGAGCGCCGCGTGGAGTCCGGAATCGAAAATCCGCGCGCGCGTTTGGAGCTTCGACCCGGACGAAGTGATCGATACCGCCTTTTTCAAAGGACGCGTCGACACCGCCGTCCGCGCCCGCGATGAATTGCTGGATAGTGCGCACAACGCATGCCGGCTGATCCATGGCGAGTCGGACGGCATTCCGGGCTTCGTCGCCGACCGCTACGGAGATGTCGTGGTGGTACAGGTGCTCGCCGCGGGCGCCGAGCGGTGGCGCGAGACACTTATCGATGCGTTGGGGGAGTCGACGGGATGCGCGGCTGTCTATGAGCGCTCGAACGTCGACGTGCGCGCACTCGAAGGCATGTCGCCGCGCGAAGGACTGGTGCGCGGAACGATGCCATCGAGCGTCCGGGTGATCGAAGACGGGCTGCGCTTCGTCGTCGACGCCGTGCATGGTCAGAAGACCGGCTTCTACCTCGATCAGCGCGACAATCGCAAGCGCGTCCGCGCGCTCGCTGCCGGGCGGGACGTTCTAAATTGTTTTTGCTATACCGGCGGATTCACGGTTGCCGCGCTCGCCGGAGGCGCAAAGTCGGTGCTGTCGATCGACAGCTCGGCCGAGGCGCTTGCGCTCGGGCGCGAGAACGTCGCCGCCAACGCCTTGGATTCGATGCGCGCCGAATGGCGAGATGCCGACATCTTCACCGAGCTGCGCAAGCTTCGCGACGGCGCTCGGGCGTTCGATCTGATCGTGCTCGATCCACCGAAGTTTGCGCCGACTGCGCAGCATGCGGAAAAGGCGGCGCGAGCGTACAAGGACATCAATCTGCTTGCGCTCAAATTGCTTCGGCCGCGTGGTCTGCTGGCAACGTTTTCATGCTCGGGCGGAATCTCGGCGGACCTGTTTCAGAAGATCGTCGCCGGCGCCGCACTGGACGCTCGGGCGGACGCGGTGGTCATCGAGCACTTCGAAGCGTCGTCCGATCATCCTGTGGCGCTGAATTTTCCGCAGGGCGACTATCTGAAAGGCCTGCTCGTCCGGAAAAACGCGTAGCGCGGGAAGTGTAAACGCGCAAGCAAGCCGGGAAGAGCACGATTCACCGGCTGCTTGCGATCAGATCTGCACAGTCGCTCCGCTTATGCCTTTTTGCTCGACAGGCAGGTCTTCATGAAGGCCTTGCGTTCGGCGCCCTTCTTGCCTGTTGCCTGCTTTGCGCAGAGCCGCATCTTGTCCTGCTGTGAAACTTTTTCCGGAGCGGGCGCCGTGATCGCCCCCTGCGCCTTCGCGGTCGTGGTCTTGTTGGTTACCGGTGCATCCGCGCGCGCGACCGCGCTCGACAGACCCAGCACGCTTGCCAACACCAGCATTGTCAGAACTTTCATTTTCCATCTCCTCGATTGAGCTGCGTTAAGTGACGTAATTAAGCGGACTGCATGCGGCCGGACAATTCGTCCGCGACCACACCGTCATTAACGCCGGAGGAAACTGCGGGTCTTTCAGACCGATGGATGATGCAGAAGGTCTATCCGCGATCGGACCCAGCGCCAGAGCGCGAATGCGACCGTCGGAGTGTGGCAAAACGGCGGGCAGATAAAACGAGGCGGCGACCGGATTGCTCCGGCGCCGCCTCGTCAGTGCGGCCGGGTGGACAGGAGGTCACCCAGCCGTTTTCGGCAACTCGTCTTACGCTAGCTGATCTAACCTTTCATGCAGTCGCTTTGCGCCTTGGCGCGCTCGTCGGCCTTCATGCCGGCGGTTTTCTTGTTGCACATCGCCATCTTGCTTTCCGGTTTGGGCGGCGCGGCCGACAGGCAGGTCTTCATGAACGCTTTGCGATCATCGCCCTTCATGTCGGCGGCCTTGTCGTTGCAGGTCTTCATTTTTTCCTGCTGCGGCGTCATTGTAGCGGCGGCCTTGGTGTCGGGAGCCTTGGTGTCCGCAGCGAACGCCGGGCCGCACGCAAACATTGCGACCAGCCCGATCGTGAGTACTTTTTTCATGGGAGTCCGGGAGAATTTGGAAAGGTTGTAAAGGCATGGGTTTCAGGACCAGTCTACGACACGCCGATTGTCCGAAGCAACGATTTTGGCGATCTGCGGCGGCATGGTGTCGCATATTTTTATCGTGCAGTGCAACATGCACTAAGCCGGTTTCGCGCTAAAATCACCCAAATTTTTGAATTTCCACGGAAAAGCTGGTTCCTTCCCCCCGCCATGATCCTCATACTTGAACCGAACGCCCGTCAGGAAAGCACGGAATACAAGGTCCTGACCGGCCAGCTCGACCGCCTCCCGGGCATTTCCTACCGGATTCATCGGGAGGTCGGCGCCGAGGTCACCTTGACCGAGATCTACCTCATCGGCAACACCGGCGCCCTCACGTTGGAACAGATGCAGGTCTTGCCGTGTGTGGAAAAAGCAGTGCGCGTTTCGGAAGCCTATCGCGTGTTGGGCCGGCACAAGCAAGGCGACGACCGACCCTCATCGTTCGAGTACAACGGCGTCAAGTTCGGGCAGGACAGCCTCAACGTCTTCGCCGGCCTGTGCGCAGTCGATTCGCCGGAGTCGGTCGACGAAATGATGAAGGCCTTGCGCGACAACGGCCAGGTCTGCACCCGCATGGGCGCATACAAGCCGCGCACCAACCCTTACGCATTCCAGGGATTCGGAGCCAAGTGCCTGCCCTACGTGTTCGAGCTCGCCGGAAAGTACGGGATCAAGGTCATTTCCATGGAGGTAACGCACGAGTCGCACGTCGACGAGATTCGCGCCGCCTTGCAGGCTACGGGCAATCCCACCGGCGTCATGTTGCAGATCGGCACCCGCAATACGCAGAATTTCGAGCTGCTGAAGCTGGTCGGGAAGCAGCAGGAATTTCCGGTGCTGATCAAGCGCGGGTTCGGCATCACGCTGGACGAGTCGTTGAACGCAGCCGAGTACCTCGCGTCGGAAGGCAACCGCAAGGTGATCTTCTGTCTGCGCGGAATGAAGACCAACATGGGCGACCCGCATCGGAACTTCGTCGACTTTTCGCACGTGCCCGCGGTCAAAAGACTGACGCGCATGCCGGTGGGAATCGACCCCTCGCATTCCGTCGGGACCCGCTCGGCAGCGCCGGATGGCATCCTCGACCTGTTTCACGTCGCTGCGCAGGGCGTCATCGCCGGCGCCAATATGGTGCTGGTCGACTTTCATCCCCATCCGGAAAAGGCGCTCGTCGACGGACCGCAGGCATTGCTTATTTCCGAGCTTCCGCATTTTCTCGAAGATATCGCCCTGGCACGACAGGCATACGTGCAACGCGCCGCGCTCGCGTCGCGCCACCGCGCCGCGGCGTAAGCGAACGCACGCGTATATCGGCAGCGGTGACCGCATCATGCCCTCGGAAATCGAGATCAAGCTGACGACCAATCCCGAGTCCTTGGCCAAAGTGCGCGAACATCCGGCGGTGGCCGTGCTGCTTCGCGGCCACGTGCGCAGGACGGAGGACGTGAGCACGTATTACGACACGGCGGCTGGAGAGTTGCGCAAGGCGGGCGTCGCGCTGCGCATGCGCAGGAGCGGGCAGCGCTGGCTGCAGACGGTCAAAGGTGCCGGGGAGCGGGTCGGCGCGCTTCACCGCCGCCCGGAATACGAGTGGTCGATGCCCACGTCGCGCATCGATGCCGGCAAGCTGTCAACGACGCCTTGGCACGACGTGTTCGAAGCTACCGCCGGGCGACTGCGGCCGGTGTTCGTGACCGACGTCGACCGTACCGCGCTGCCGCTCGCGTTCGCCGACGGCACGCGTGCGACGCTTTGCCTCGATGCCGGCGAGATCCGTTCCGGCCGCAAGCGCGCGACCCTGAACGAGATCGAAATCGAACTGGTCGAGGGCGAACCGGGCGTGCTGTACGGGCTTGCGCTGTCCCTGGCGGCGGACCTGCCGGTGGCCATGGCGCAGGCGAGCAAAGCCGAGCGCGGCTACGCATTGGCACGCCCTCGGCCGACCAAGCCCGTGCGCGCGCGAAAGCTGTCGCTCGCGCCGGACGCTTCGGTTGGCAACGCGCTCGCCCAGGTCGGCGGTGACTGCCTGTCACAGATCGGCGCCAATGCGCCATGGGCTGCAGCGTCGGATGGCGAATTCGTGCATCAGGCGCGCGTCGGCGTCCGCCGTCTGCGCTCGCTGCTCAAGATCGTCGGGGACCTGATCGGCGCGGAGACGATCGCGCCCGTCATGCCGGAGCTGCAGTGGTTCTCGAGCTCGCTCGGCGCGGCGCGCGATTGGGACGTGTTCGCGACAGATACACTGGTATCCGTTGCGCGTGCACTCAGGCAACCACAAGCAAGACGCGACGTCGGCACCCTGCGGGGTCATGTCACCCGGCAGCGCAATATCCATTTCGTCGAGGCGGGAGCTTCCTCGGCGTCGCCGCGCGTGCAGCGCTTGCTGCTCACCTTCGGCGCGTTGTTTGCCGCACTGGAGTCGCCTGCGGCCGCTCCGGCGCTACGCGCGCCGGCACGAAATCTCGCCAAGGACATTCTCGAGCGTCGCGCGCGGCGTCTCGGAAAGCGCGGCGCGCATCTTCAGCGTTTGGCTCCCGTTGAACGCCATCAGGCGCGCATTGCGGCCAAGAGACTTCGCTACGTCGCCGAAATGTTCGCACCGCTTTTTACCGGCGCCCGCGTGAAGAGCTATCTCGCGGCCCTCGGCAAGCTGCAGACGAAGCTCGGTTACCTGAACGACCTGGCGACCGGCGAGCGCCTTCTCGACGAGATCGAGGAGCATACCAACGCCCGACGGCTGGTGCACGGCGCCGGCATCGTGCGCGGCTGGCTTTCCGGCGCGGAGGCGCCCGCGGTTGCCGATGCCGCTCAAGCGTGGCGCAAGTTCGCCAAGCTCAAGCCGTTCTGGCGCTGACGACATCGGAAGAACCCATGCTCGCATCGGCAGAAATCGGTCACAAGATCTCCAAGCAAGCCTATACGCGCAAGGAGCCAGCGCTCCGCAATGCCTTGCTGAATGCTCAGTTCGATCTTTCACAGACGCGGTTCGGCCCGGTGCTGATCATCCTTTCCGGCGTTCAGGCGGCCGGTCGCGGCGAAACCGCGAACAAGCTGACCGAATGGATGGATCCGCGTCATATCCGTGTGGTCGCATTCGGACCGCGGACGCCCGAGGAGGCCGAGCGGCCGCCGGCGTGGCGGTACTGGCGAGCCCTGCCGCCCAAGGGCAAGATCGGCATCTTTCTCAATGCTTGGTACAACGAAGCCATGCACGCGCGTACGCGCGGCAAGATCGACGACGATCGGCTGCATTCGCATGTCCAGTCCATCCGCCAGCACGAGCAGATGCTCACCGACGAGGGCGCCGTGCTGCTCAAGTTCTGGATCCACCTCTCGAAGGCGGAGCAGAAGGAGCGGCTGAAGGCCCTGGAAGACGATCCGCGCACACGCTGGCGCGTCACTCGCGACGACTGGGACGCCTATCGCATCTACAACAGGTCGCACGCGCTGTGGGAGCATTTATTGCGGGAGACGTCGAGCGGTGACGCGCCGTGGTACGTGGTCGAAGGCGCGGACGAGCGCTATCGCAATCTCACGGTGGGCAAGATACTGCTCGACGCCATGCAGTCGGTGGTCAAGGCAAGACCCGCCGCCGGCAACGCACCGGCCAAACGTGCCGTGACGCCGACGCCGCCTTCGGTGCTCGACAACGTCAAGCTGATTCGCGATCTCGATTTGTCGAAGAAGCTTTCCAGCACCGAATACAAGCGCGACCTGGAAAAGTATCAGGGCAAGCTTGCGAAGCTGTCGCGGCACAAGCGCTTCGCCAACCATTCGCTCGTTCTTGCCTTCGAGGGCTCGGACGCCGCCGGCAAAGGCGGCGCGATTCGTCGCGTCACCGGCGCGCTCGACGCGCGGCAATACGTTACCGTGCCCGTCGCGGTCCCGACCGAGGAGGAGCGCGCGCAACCGTATCTATGGCGCTTCTGGCGTCATGTCCCGTCGCTCGGAGGCATTACGATTTTCGACCGCTCTTGGTACGGACGCGTCCTGGTCGAGCGCGTCGAGGGCTTTTGCACGGTCGACGAGTGGATGCGCTCCTATGACGAAATCAACCAGTTCGAGGAGCAACTCACCGCCGGCGACGCAATCGTCGTCAAATTCTGGCTGCAGATCAGCAAGGCCGAGCAGCTGCGACGATTCAACGCGCGCGAGCATACGGCGTTCAAACGCTTCAAGATCACGCCGGAAGACTGGCGCAATCGCAAGAAATGGAACCAGTACGAAGCCGCGGTCTGCGACATGGTCGATCGGACAAGCACGGAAATCGCACCATGGACGCTGGTCGAGGCCGAGGACAAGAGCTACGCGCGGATCAAGATATTGCGGACCATCGTCGATCGGCTCGAGCGCGCATTGAGATCGTGAGCGCGGCCTACCGAGCGCCGCCATGGCTCGTCGGCTCGCACGCGCAGACGATTTATCCGTCCTTGTTCAAGGGTCGGGCGCCGGCGTTGCGGCGCCAGCGCCTGGAAACCTTCGACGGCGATTTCATCGATCTCGACTGGCTCGACGCACCGGCTGCACAGACGGGCGAAACGCCGCTGGTGATTCTCTTTCACGGACTCGAGGGCGACTCGTCGTCGCATTATGCGCGTGCCTTGATGCGCCACCTGAAGGCGATCGGCTGGCGCGGCGTGGTTCCCCATTTCCGTGGCTGCAGCGGCGAGCCGAATCGATTGGCGCGCGCCTACCACTCCGGCGACTACGTCGAAATCGGCTGGATCCTCTCGACGATCCACGACCTTGAACCCTCCGCCGAGACATACGCCATCGGCGTTTCCCTCGGAGGCAGCGCATTGCTGAACTGGCTCGGTCGCGAGGGAGAGCGCGCCGCGTCGCTGGTGAAGGCCGCGGCGGCGGTGTCGGCGCCGCTCGATCTGACGAGCGCGGGCGTCGCCATCGGCCAAGGCTTCAACCGCATCTATGCCAGGCATTTTCTGCAGACGCTCAAGCCTAAGGCGCTGGCGATGGCGCGGCGTTTTCCAGGTGCGCTCGACGAAGCCTCGATTCACCGCGCCGACTCGATGTACGCGTTCGACAACGTCGTTACCGCGCCGCTGCACGGCTTCGCTGGAGTGGACGATTACTGGACGCGTGCCAGCAGCAAGCCGTGGCTTCGCGGCATCGCCGTACCGACGCTGGTGCTCAACGCCCGGAACGATCCGTTCATCCCAGCCGCTTCGCTGCCGACGAACGCCGAGGTCAGCGCGAGCGTGACGCTGGAGCAGCCGGAAGACGGCGGTCACTGCGGGTTTGCCAGTTCTCTCTACCCGGGCCGCTTGGATTGGCTTCCGCTGCGGCTGGTACAATTCTTCGAGTCCGCGCGAGAACATCCCGCGACGCTTGCCACGCCTGGCACGCCGTGAACTAACGACGGTCGAGGCAGCAGCATTGCGAACCCCGTTCAACTTCCACCGTTCCGGTCGACGCCGAGATCCGATGCCCTTACCCGACGACATCTTCAAGGCTTACGACATCCGCGGCGTTGTCGGCAAAACGCTGACCGGACCGATCGTCCGGGACATCGGTCAGGCTCTGGGATCGCTTGCGCGCAAGCATGGCCGGGACACGATGGTTGTCGGGCGCGACGGCCGCCTATCCGGACCCGAGCTCGCGGCGGCGCTGTCGGAGGGCATACGCTCGAGCGGTGCGAACGTGATCGACATCGGCATGGTGACTACGCCGATGTGCTACTTCGCCGCGCAGCATCTCGATACGCAGTGCTGCGCGATGGTCACCGGCAGCCACAATCCACCCGATTACAACGGGCTCAAGATGGTCGTCGCCGGCACGACGCTCGCCGAAGCTGAGATTCAGGGCCTCAGAACGTGCATCGAAGGCGGTGATTTGGCTCGTGGCGCGGGCCACGCGCGCGCGGTGGACATCGCGCCCGCGTACCTCGATCGAATCGTCGCCGACGTCCGGCTCGCGCGGCCGATGAAAATCGCGCTCGATTGCGGCAATGGAGTCGCGGGGGCTTTCGCACCGCAGCTTTTCTGCGGCTTGGGCTGCGAGGTCACCGAGCTTTTCTGCGACGTCGATGGTCGCTTTCCAAATCACCATCCGGATCCCTCACAGCCCAAGAATCTGGCAGATCTCGTTCGTTGCGTGGCGACAACCGACAACGAGCTGGGAATCGCGTTCGACGGCGACGGCGATCGCCTGGGGGTCGTCGCGAAGGACGGAAGCATCATCTATCCCGACCGTCAGCTGATGCTCTTTGCGGCCGACATGCTTTCGCGCAATCCCGGCGCGACGGTGATCTACGACGTCAAATCGACCCGCAACCTGAAGCCCTGGATCGAGCGCCATGGCGGAAAACCCTTGTTGTGGAAGACCGGTCACTCGTTGATCAAGGCCAAGATGAAGGAAACCGGTGCGCTGCTCGCCGGCGAAATGAGCGGCCATACTTTTTTCGCCGAAAGATGGTACGGCTTCGACGATGGGATGTATGCCGGCGCGCGCCTCCTCGAAATCCTGTCGAAGGGCTCCGATGCGTCTGCGGTTCTGCAGGCGCTGCCGGAGAGCCTTTGCACCCCCGAGCTCAATGTTGCGGTCGCCGAGACCTCCGCCCACGCATTGATCGCTCGCGTGGCCGAGCGAGCGAGCTTTCCCGGCGCGGCCGACATCATTCGCATCGATGGGCTGAGGGTCGAATACAGCGACGGCTTCGGTCTCGCGCGCGCGTCGAATACGACCCCGGTGATCGTGCTGCGTTTCGAAGCCGACGATGCCAATGCGCTCGAGCGCATCCAGGAAGAGTTTCGCCGCGTGTTCAACGAATCGGCTCCAGGACAGAAACTCCCCTTCTGATGACCATCGACTACTCCACCCGCCACGACGAAATCGACTGGGTCGCGCTCAAGGCGGCGCTGGCCGCAGATCGCTTCGACAATGAGCGCACCGCGCAACAAATGGAGCGATCGTTCCGCGCCAGCTTTCGCTGCGTCTACGCTGTCGACGACGGAAAAGTCATCGGGACCGCGCGTGCGCTGTCGGACGGCGTTTGCAATGCGTACATCGTCGACATGTGGACGCAGTCGATCCACCGCCGTCGTGGTATCGGCCGGCGAATGATGGACATCCTCTGCGAATCGCTCGCCGGCCAGCACGTCTATTTGTTCACCGACGATCAGGAAGCGTTCTATGCCTCGTGCGGATTCACGCGCCGCGGCGTCGGTCTGGAACGGGTTGTCGGCCGCTGGCTGCAGAGCGATCTGACGAGCGATGATAAATGAGCGACAACAAGTGAGCAGCTCGATGAGCGACGGTTCGAGAGCAGGACAAGACGGCCCAGCGATGCGCCACGAGCGCGCAGCGCGGGTCCAGCACCGCCCACAGCGGGATATTTGATGACCCTAGGAGGCAAGATGCAAATGCTCCATAGCAAGCTCTGCCGCGCCGCGGCCGCACTCGGCGCAGTATTCCTGGCGCTGCTCTGTCCCGGCGCGTCGGCGCAGGACAACAGCGCAACGATCGCCATCGGTTACCAGCGCGGCCTGGCGTATCTCCCCGTGATCCTGATGGACCAGCAGCACCTGTTCGAGAAGCATGCGGCACGCCTCGGCATCAAAACCACGGCGGAGTATCGGCTGCTTGGCGGACCCGCGCCCATTGTTGATGGCTTGCTGGGCGGGGCACTTCAGGCGGGCGTTGTCGGAACGCCGTCGGCGATCCTGCTTACCGATAAGACCAAGGACATCAAGCTGATCGGGTCGATGGGCAATTTCCCGATGCTGTACATGACGAAGAGCCCGGGACTCAAGACCGTCGCCGATCTGGGCCCGCAAGACAAGATCGCGACGACCGCCGTCAAGACCGGCATTTACTCGCTGGTGCTGCAAATGAAGGCAGCGAAGCTGTGGGGACCCGAGAGCTTCGACCGACTGGACAAGTATACGGTGACCATGAGCCATGCCGACGCGCTGACGGCGATGCTGGCTGGAAGCGGCACGATCACCGTCCACGGCTGCAGCTACCCGCACGCGCTGCAGGAGCAGGACGCGGGCGCGCACGTGATCCTCGATTCCAAGGAAGTGCTGGGGGGAGCCAACGGCATGATCACAGGGCTGGTCGCATCGCAAAAGTACTGCAGCGCCAATCCGAAAACCTGTCAGGCGATGACCGCCGCGCTGACCGAGGCACACCAGTGGATCAACGAAGACAAGGATCGCGCAGCGAAGTTTTTCTTCGACTACGGCAAGACCGGCGAAACGCTTCCCGAGCTCCAGAAGCAGATCAAGAGCACAGAAGTGAAGTTCACCATAAAGCCCGAAGGGCTGGAGCCTTTCGCGGACTTCATGTACGGCGTATCCAAGCTCGTGAAGACCAAGCTCAGCTATAACGATTTGGTCTTCGACAACCTGAAATAGTGCGAAGTCCCGCCTAGCGACGACCTCGGCTCAGTACGAGAAGCCGAGGCGACGGTAGAGCGCTGCGAGCAGCCAGACCGGACCGATCAACAGGGACCTCACGTCCTCGAGGAAAGCCGGCTTGCGGCCCTCGAGGATATGGCCGACGAACTGGCCGATCCAGGCGGCGATGAACACCGCGATCGACACTAAAAGCGCATGCGCGCCGAGCAGCGTCAGCGGCCAGGCCATGAGCGCGATCATGCCGAGCATCCCGAGCGCAAGCGGCAGGGAAAGCCACAGGTAGAACACCATCGCGGCGCCGATCGCGACGTAAGCAGCGAGCGGCGAGGTGGCCCAGAGCACCCCGAGCACGCTCCACACGATCAGCGGAACGCACACCCAGTGGATCGCCTTGTTCGCCGGGTTGCGATGAAATTGCCCGTACCGATCCAGCAGCCGGTCGATATTGCGAAGCTCTCGCCGCGCACCGCTCACACCATGGGCCTCGGATCCACGAGCAGCAGACCGGGGATCAAGAGAAGACAACGCTCAAGCGGCTGCGGCGAGCGCCGGTTCCCGCGGCGCGCGCTTTTCCAGCGCGCTGACATGAACCGGAAATGCGCCGAGCTTGCGGTCGAGGAAATAGTTGCGCAGGGTGCGTGCGATGGTGCGAAACGCAAGCTCGCCCCAGGGAATGTCCTGTTCCCGGAACAAGCGAACCTCGAGGCTCTCGGAACCCGGGCCGAAATCGAGATCGAGCAGCCGCGCGCGAAACATCACGTAGACCTGGCTGATGTGCGGAAGGCTGATCGTCGTGTACAGGTCGACGATCTCCACCCGCGCGTTTGCTTCTTCGAGCGTCTCGCGCAACGCTCCCGCGGCAAGCGTCTCCCCGTTCTCCAGGAATCCGGCCGGCAACGTCCACAAACCCAGCCGCGGCTCGATCGCCCGCTTGCAAAGCAGCACGCGGTCCTCCCAAACGGGCAGACAACCGACGACGACTTTGGGATTCTGGTAGTGAATCGTCGCGCATGTCGCGCAGACGTAGCGTTTCAGCGTGTCGCCCTCGGGCACCCGAAAGTCGAGCTGTGACGAGCCGCAGTGGCTGCAGAATTTCACGCCGCCGGCGCCTTGATGAAATGCTCGCGGTAGTACTTGAGCTCGTCGATCGATTCATAGATGTCCGCCAGCGCCTCGTGTTTGCCCTGCTTGATCCAGCCCTTGGCGACGTCGGGCTGCCAGCGCTTGCAAAGCTCCTTCAGCGTCGACACATCGAGGTTACGGTAATGAAAATAATCCTCGAGCTCGGGCATCCAGCGGGCCAGGAATCGCCGATCCTGGCAGATGGTATTGCCGCACATGGGCGAGATTTTGGGCGGCACGTGTTCGCGCAGGAAGCCGAGCATCCGTCTCTCTACGTCGCTGTCCGTCAAGGTCGAAGCCTTCACCTTGTCGATCAGGCCGGTACGGGCGTGCGTCGACTGATTCCACGAGTCCATCCCGGCAAGCGCGGCATCGTCCTGATGGACCACCAGCACCGTCGCCTCGGCGACGACGTCGAGCGCCGGATCGGTAACCACGAGCGCAACTTCGATGATGCGATCGCTCTCCGGCCTGAGGCCGGTCATCTCCATGTCGATCCATATCAGGCGGCTTGCGTCCTGCGGCATCGGCGGCTTCGCGAGTTGGCGTAAAATAGGGATTCATTGTCGCATACCGACGAACTTGCCCACGAACCCGTAGCCACGCGCGCCCCATGTTCAGCTCGACCAATCTCTTCACTCTGCTCTTCCTGCTTGCCCTCGGCGTGTCCGTCGCGCTCCAGCTTTGGCTCGCGCAGCGCCAGGTGCGGCACGTCACGTCGCATCGCGCTGCGGTCCCCGCCCACTTTGCGGGACGCATTGCACTGGCGGCGCATCAAAAGGCCGCCGACTACACGGTCGCTCGAACCCGGCTGTCGACCGTCGATGTCGTGGTCGATACCTGCGTATTGTTGGCACTGACCCTGGGCGGCGGACTGTGGGCGGCCGCGGCTTGGACGGCGACGTTGCCAGTGAGTCCGTTGTGGCAGGACGTGCTGCTGATTACCAGTGTGACGCTCGTGACCGGCGCTATCGCGCTTCCGCTTTCCTGGTATCGAACCTTCGTCGTCGAGCAGCGCTTCGGCTTCAACCGGATGACGCTCGGGCTATGGCTGAAGGACCTCGCCAAGGCCGCGCTGTTGGGAGCGTTGCTCGGCCTCCCGCTGGTCACGCTCGTGCTGTGGCTGATGGCGCGCGCCGGATCGCTGTGGTGGTTCTATGCGTGGCTCGCGTGGGTCGGCTTTCAGGCGCTGTTGCTGGCGCTCTACCCCACGGTCATAGCACCGCTGTTCAACAAGTTTCGGCCGCTCGCGGACGCGACGCTGAGGGAGCGCGTGGAGCGCCTGCTCGCTCGATGCGGCTTCGCAGCCAAGGGCTTGTTCGTGATGGATGGCTCGACTCGCTCGAGTCATGGCAATGCCTACTTCACCGGATTCGGCGCTGCGCGCCGCATCGTATTCTTCGACACCTTGCTCGAAAGACTCCAGCCGGAAGAGGTCGAAGCCGTGCTTGCCCACGAGCTTGGGCATTTCAAGCTTCGACATGTGCTCAAGCGCACCCTGTGGTTCGCCGTCGGCAGCCTTGCGTTCCTGGCGCTGCTCGGATGGCTGACCCACGAAACGTGGTTCTATGCCGGTCTGGGCGTGCCCGGCGACGCGCCGCGTTATGGGGTGGCGCTGGTGCTGTTCATGCTCGCGCTTCCGGTATTCACTTTCGTCGCAGCGCCGCTCGCATCGCTTTATTCGCGAAGGCACGAATTCGAGGCTGACGCCTACGCGGCCAAGAATGCGTCGGCGAGCGCCCTGGTTGCAGCATTGGTCAAGCTTTACGAGGACAATGCCAATACCTTGACGCCGGACCCCTTACACTCCGCGTTCTATGATTCTCACCCGCCGGCCGCCGCGCGCATCGCGCGGCTGGATGCGGCGACCCTCTGAAGGGAGCTTCCAGATGAATATCCTGCGTTTGTTTAGCGTAGTCTTTGCCGCCGCCGCGCTCGCCGCGGCGATTCCGGTTCATGCCGCTGTCGCCATGGCAGCGGCGCCATCGGCCAACGGAAACACCGAGCTTGGCAAGTCGCTCAACGACAAGGATTGCGTTGACTGCCGCGCCCAGCGCGTTGGCGGCGATGGGGCCCGGATTTATTTCCGGGGCGAGCGTCGCGTGCATGGTCCGGACCAATTCTTGGCCCAGGTGAGTTACTGCAGCCCGGAATTCGGCGCCGTCTACTTTCCGGACGAGGAAGAGCACCTCGCGGCATATCTCAATAAGCAATACTATCGCTTCAAATGACCCCGCCGGCAGGGAAACGAACGCGTCCGCCGACGGAGCGAACCGCGGCCATGACCAGGGAACTGCGCGTTCTGTCGGCGCTCAACTGCCGCGCGGGAGCGCCGATGCTCATGGTCTCGGAGCTGATGCTGCGTCTCAACGCGCTGCCCGGCTGGGACTACGCCGGCAACCGGATCTCCAAGACGTACCGGTTTGCCAACTACTACGAAACGATCGCGTTCGTGAACGCGATCGCGTATGTGGCGAACCGGCAAGACCATCATCCCGACCTGTCGGTCCACTACGATCGCGTCATCGTATCCTTCGCGACCCATGACGTTGGCGGAGTGACCCTCAATGATTGCATTTGCGCGGCAAGAATCGAAGAGCTGAGCGCGTGAGGGAAACTGAGCAAAACGCAGGAAAACCAGGCGCAAGGTGAGAAGGGCATGAGGGCTGCATGACGGGCAATACTGCCGGCCTGGTGACGGCCACCCATCGCCGTCACTATGCCGTTCGCCTCGACGACGGCGAAACGGTCGCCTGCATATTGCGCGGACGCAGCCTCTCGATCGCCTGCGGCGACCGCGTCGAGGTCGAGCGGTCGCCGTCGAACCAAGGCACGATTGTCTCGGTGGCGCCACGAACAACGCTGTTCTTCCGCTCCGATATTCAGCGCGACAAGCTCCTCGCCGCCAACGTAACGCAGGTTCTGGGCTTCGTGGCCCCCGACCCGCCATACGACGACGAGCTCGTGCATCGCTGGATCATCGCCGCCGAGAGCAACGGCTGCCGCTTCGTGCTCATCGCCAACAAGCAGGACCTGCCCGCGTTCGCGCTGATTGCCGACCGGCTCGCACAATTTGCCGCTCTCGGCTATCCAGTCGTCCCGATGTGCGCCAACCGCGACGTCAGCGCGATCGTCCCTTTCCTGAAGGGCGAGCGCAGCGTGCTGATCGGCCAATCGGGCATGGGTAAGTCGACGCTCATCAACACGCTGCTTCCCGGTGCCGGCGCACGTGTCGGAGAGCTCTCACACGCGCTGCAGACCGGACGTCACACGACCACCGAAGCGACGCTCTACGAGCTCGACGATCAAAGTTGGATCGTCGATTCGCCCGGCATGAAGGAATTCGGTCTGGGGCACCTCGACGCCGACGCCATCGAAAGCGCATTCGTGGAGTTGCGGCCGCTGCTGGGCACGTGCCGCTTTCGCAATTGCCGGCACGATGCGGAGCCCGGATGCGCGGTGCAGGATGCCGTCGCGCGCGGCGTCGTCAAGCCATGGCGCGCCGCGCTGCTGCTGCAACTGCGCGCCGAGAGCGCTCGCCGCACGCGGACCTGGGCGTAGGCGCCGCTCGGCAGCGGCTCGGTCGTCGCTCGGTTCGCGCTAGCTCGTCCCCAGGCTTCCACCGGGCGCCCAATACGCCACGGTCAGGAGCAGCAGTACCGCCACCCACACCAGCAGCGCCCGCCACACGAGGCCGATAGCGCTCGGCAGGACATCGGTGTCGGCGGGCTCGCCTATCCCGAGCTCGGGCCGGAACTCCGGCTCCCCGGTCGAATCCGTCATGATTCCACCGACCCGAATGCCGAGTGCGCCCGCGCCGCTCGCGAGCAGGATGCCGTCGTGTATCGATGGCCATTGCCTGGCCTGCACGCGCCAGCAGTAAACGGCGTCTTCGAAATCGCCAACAACGGCAAAGGTCAGCGCCGTGAGGCGAACGGGGATCCAATCGAGCCAATACAGCAGGCGCTGCACCGGGAGTCCGAAGGACGCGAGCTGATGTCCCATCGGCGTCACCGCAACGCCCTGCCATTGTCCGGCAAGGAGCACCGTCAGGCGATAGAGAACCGCACCGGCGGGCCCCGGCAGAACGAGGAACCAGAACAGGGTGCCGAAGACATGACGATACGAGTCTTCGATCCCCTGCTCGATGGCGAGCTTCGGAATCTCCTCGGCGGTCGCGGCGCTCGCGTCCGCGCCGCGCCAGGCAGCAAGACGCTTGCGCGCCGTGATCGCATCACCTGCCCTCAAGGCGCCGCCGATCGCAGTGAAGGCGTGACTGAAGTGTCGGAAGCCGACAAGGAGATACAGGATCGCGACGTTCCAGGCCAGACCGAGCACCGGATGCACCGTGTCGAGCGCCCAGTAGCCCGCAGCGGCGATTGCCACGAGCGGCCCGACGGCGAGCGCCGCGCTGAGCGCTCCTTGCTGCTCCGTCCCGTCGTTAAAGCGGTGTTCCAAAAAACGCGCGTAGCGCCCGAAAAGCCTTTGCACGCCGACGCGCCACAGGAACGCACGCCATTGCTCGAGGCCGAGCGCGATCAGGATCGCGATGAGGTTCATAGGTCGGTGCTCAGCGCAGAAATTCTTTGCTGACGGCCCTGAACAACGGACTATTCGCCTCTCCGACCCATTCGAACACCACCATCTCGCGCGACACGATGCGCACGCCCTCCTGGCGCATGCGCGCAAGGGCCAGGTCGCGGTCGGCGTGGCGCCGCGAGCCGACGCAATCGGCCACGATATAGACCTCCTTGCCTTCGTGATACAAGTCGAGCGCGGTTTGCAGGACGCACACGTGCGCTTCGACGCCGACGATCACGACCTGAGCGCGATCGCTCCCCGGAAGATCGGGCAGACACTTCGCGCTGACGCTGGAAAAACGCGTCTTGGCGGCGACCGCGCCCGGCGGAAGCAGGTCGCGAATCACCGCCACCATCGGTCCGAGCCCCTTGGGGTATTGCTCGATCCCCGCCACGGGAACTCCAATCTTCTGCGCGGCGCGGATCAGCCATTCGCAGTTCCGCAAAAGCTCTTCGTGCTCGGCGACGGCGGGCAGCATCTTCTCCTGGAGATCGATGGCGAGCAGCAGCGATCGTTGTGCGTCGAGCAACATCATCGCTCCCATTGAATTGCACGGCGCACCAATCAGATCCTTCGGTGGCGCCGGACAGGCATCTAGCGCGTGAACGAACCGCGGACGCTTACGCGCAGATCGCGAGCAGCTCCTGCGGCAGCGGGGTCGAGCGTTGCGTGCGTTCATCGATCCACACGACGCGCGCGCTTCCCTCGGCATATTTACGATCGTTTATCCGCATTTCATAAAAGGTATCGAAGCTCGAACGCCCGGGAGCGCCGACGAACATGCGCACGTCGACCACGCCGGGATACGAGAGCGGCAGCAGGAACGTACAGCTGGCATTGACGATGACGGAGCCCAATCCGCCGATCTTGCCGGTACGCTCGCGCAGGCTTTCGAGCCATTCGACACGAGCCTGCTCCATGTACCGGAAGTAAAGTGTATTGTTGACGTGCCCTTGCGCGTCCATGTCGCCCCATCGAATGGGGATGGAAACACTGTGCACGAGCTTGCGCGACGACGTCATCGTCTTATTCCCCGCAAAACGTAATTATAATGGCCGCTCCACAGCTGAGAGGCAGAAGCCTCGAGGAGCTTGGCAATGCCGCGCGAAGTCATGGAGTACGACGTGGTCATCGTTGGCGGCGGTCCGTCCGGACTGTCGGCGGCGATCAGACTGAAGCAGCTCGCCGCGGAGGCCCAGCGCGAAGTCAGCGTTTGCGTGCTCGAAAAAGGCTCCGAGATCGGCGCGCACATCCTGTCCGGCGCGGTGATCGATCCCAAAGCGATCAACGAGCTTATTCCGGATTGGCAGGCCAGGGGCGCTCCGCTGAAAACGCCGGTCACCGAAGACCGGTTCATGATGCTTACGGCGGATCAAGCATACAGCATCCCGAACTGGCTCTTGCCTCCGCTGATGAGCAACCATGGCAGCTACATCGTCAGCCTCGGGAATCTGTGTCGATGGCTCGCGCAGCAGGCGGAATCGCTCGGTGTCGAGGTCTACGCGGGATTCGCCGCGGCCGAGATTCTGTATGACACGGCGGAGAGCGGCGGCGCGGTGCTCGGTGTTGCCACCGGCGACATGGGCATCGCCAAAGACGGATCGCACAAGCCCGACTATCAGCCCGGCATGGAGCTGCGCGCGAAATACACGCTGTTCGCGGAAGGATGCCGCGGCTCGCTGTCGCAGGAGCTGATGGCGAAATTCAACCTGCGCGACGGCATCGATCCGCAAAAGTACGGCATCGGCATCAAGGAGCTGTGGCAGGTCGCGCCGGACAAGCATCGGCCGGGCCTGGTGCTTCACAGCCAGGGCTGGCCGCTCGACAACGCGACCGGCGGCGGATCGTTCCTCTATCACTTCGAGGACCAACTGGTCGCGGTCGGATTCGTCGTGCATCTCAACTATGAGAATCCGCACCTTTCGCCGTACGATGAATTCCAGCGCTTCAAGACTCACTCGGCCATACGCGGCACGTTCGAAGGCGGGAAGCGCTTGTCGTACGGTGCGCGCGCGATCAACGAAGGCGGCCTGCAATCGGTCCCTCAGCTCGTCTTTCGCGGAGGGGCGCTGATCGGCTGCGCCGCGGGCTTCGTCAACCTGCCGCGCATCAAGGGATCGCACAATGCGATGAAGACCGGCATGCTCGCGGCCGAGGCGGCATTTGCGGCCCTGCGTGAGGACCGTCAACACGATGTGCTGGCCGCGTATCCGGAGATGTTCAGGCAGTCGTGGGTCTATGAGGATCTATACAAGGTGCGCAACGTCAAGCCGGGGCTCAAGTGGGGGCTCTGGGCGGGTACTGCGCACGGAGGCGCGCACATGTGGCTCAACGATCTGGGCCTCGGCGCGCTGGTGCCCTGGACATTACGCCACGACAAGCCGGACAACGAGTCGCTGAAGCTCGCGGCCGACATGCCGAAAATCGACTACCCAAGATACGATGGCGTGCTCACCTTCGACAAGCTCTCGTCGGTCTTCGTGTCGAATACCAACCACGAGGAGAACCAGCCGTCGCACCTGCAGCTTCGCGATTCCGGGATTCCGGTCGACGTGAATCTGGCCTTGTACGACGGTCCGGAGCAGCGCTACTGTCCCGCCGGCGTATACGAATTCGTCGCCGATGCCGCATCAGAGGGCGCAAGCGCGGGAAAACGTCTGCAGATCAACGCGCAGAATTGCGTGCACTGCAAGACCTGCGACATCAAGGATCCCCGGCAGAACATCCACTGGGTGACGCCGGAAGGCGGAGGCGGTCCGAACTATCCGAACATGTAGCACCGCGAAGCCGGCGATCTGCTTGCAGATCAGATCGACGCCGACAGGGCCACACTGAAATCGCATCCCGTCTTGGCTCGCACGTCGTCGACGGTCACGCCCGGATGCACTTCGGTCAACACCAGTCCGGCAGGCCCGACGTCGAAGACGCAAAGATCGGTGATGATCATGTTGACCACGGCCTTGCCGGTAATGGGCAGGCTGCATTGCTTGAGTATCTTCGGCGCCCCGTCGCGAGCCGTGTGCTCCATCAGGACGATTACCCGCCGCACGCCCGAGACCAGGTCCATCGCGCCGCCGGGACCCTTGACCATCTTGCCCGGAACCATCCAGTTCGCGAGGTCGCCGTTCTCGGCGACTTCCAGAGCGCCCAGAATCGAAAGGTCGATGTGACCGCCGCGTATCATCGCGAACGAGTCCGCGCTGGAGAAAAAACTCGATCCCGGAAGCGTAGTGATCGTCTGCTTCCCGGCATTGATGAGGTCCGGATCGACACGGTCCTCGGTCGGGAACGGGCCGATGCCGAGAAGGCCGTTCTCGGACTGCAAGGTGACCGTGATGTTGTCGGGAATGAAGTTGGCAACCAGGGTTGGAATGCCGATCCCCAGGTTGACGTAATAACCGTCGCGTAGCTCCTTCGCTGCACGCCTGGCCATCAAATCGCGCATGGGCGAGTCCTTCTTCGACGCAGCCGCGCCCGAAACGGTGCGAAATTCGATGCGCTTCTCGTAGTTCACTCCCTGAATGATGCGGTCGACGTAGATGCCGGGCGTATGCACCTGATCGGGATCGAGCTCTCCGACGTCGAGGAGCTCCTCGACCTCCGCCACCGTGACCTTGCCGCAGGTCGCGATCATCGGGTTGAAATTGCGTGAGGTCTTGCGGTAGACGAGATTGCCCGCCTTGTCGCCCTTCCACGCCTTCACGATCGAGACGTCGGCGTGGATCGCTTCCTCCAACACATAGGCCCTTCCGTCGAATATCCGAGTCTCTTTTTCGTCGGCCAGCTTGGTGCCGAACGCAGTGCGCGTATAGAAGCCGGGAATGCCGGCGCCGCCCGCACGCAGCTTTTCGGCCAGCGTCCCTTGCGGCGTCAACACGAGCTCGAGCTCGGCCGCCAACACCTGACGCTCGAATTCCTTGTTCTCTCCGACATACGACGCGATGACCTTTTTCACCTGTCGCGTCTTGAGCAGCAACCCCATGCCGAAATCGTCGACGCCGGCGTTGTTACCCACGATGGTCAGACCCTTGGCGCCGCTGGCGACCACCGCGCCAATGAGATTTTCCGGAATGCCGCAAAGACCGAAGCCTCCCGCGGCGATGGTCATGTTGTCGTGCAGGAGATCGGCAAGTGCGGATCTGGCGTCAGCGTAGACTTTTTCCATGGATTTCTTTCACCGGAGCGCGGCATGCAGCTGCGTGGCAAACGAGGATTTCCGCGAATGTTCGTTTGCGGGCGTGATTATACGATGCGGCCGATTTATCACGGATAGCTTGGCGCGAGGCTATCCGGCATCCGGCCACAACCACGCGGCGCCGCGAACGCCGCTCGAATCGCCATGGACGTTCCGCACCAGCGACGTGTCCACGCGATCGGAAAAAACCCACGCCGCCCACAACGCTGGAACTGCGCCGTAGAGCCGCTCCACGTTCGACATCCCGCCGCCGAGCACGATCGTATCCGGATCGAGCACGTTGATCACGTGCGCCAGCGCGCGGGCGAGCC
>OCZU010000376.1_pt1 | contig 31430 bp, 24 predicted proteins | sample 1539001 | NCBI WGS metagenome assembly OCZU01 (sample SAMEA3539306, study PRJEB22396) | soil metagenome | biome: tundra; feature: field; material: soil | place: USA | collected 2010-05 | depth 0.15 m | reverse complement strand
GCCAGACCGTCGCCGGCGGCGCTGCCTGCCGCCGGACTGCCGCCTGCTGCGGTCGAGCCATTCGCGGCGCTCCCGTCGGCGGCATCCGCCGTGCCGGTCCTGGCCGGCATCCCGATCTGCTGCGCGACGGCCATGATCTGCGCAACCCATTCCCGTACCTGTGCCTCCGGCAGCGCGCCAAGGAAACCGTCGACCAGCTGGCCGCCGATCACCGCGACGACCATCGGGATCGACTGGACCTGCAGTGCCGCGCTGAGCTGCGGGCTGGCATCGACGTCCACCCTGGCCAGCAGCCACGCGCCGGCCGCCTCGGCGGCCAGTTTCTCCAGGACGGGCCCGAGCTGCTTGCACGGCTCGCACCACTGCGCCCAGAGGTCGACGACGACCGGCACGGCTTGTGACCTCGCCACCACATCGGTGTTGAAGGTCTCGTCGGTGACGTCAAAGACCAGGCCAGATCCGTCGGCCTGCTCTGGCGACTGCGCCGCCTGCTGCCGGCGCTTCGCGGCGGTCTGCCTGGCGCCCAGGTCGACGGCACCGTGCAGGGAAAAGTTACGCGGCTGCTCCATGACTCCATCCTGCCGCATCAGAGCGAGCAATCGGGCCTGCTCCACCTCGACCCGGTAACGGCGCCGGACCGGATCGGCATCAGAACGCCGGCGCCTCGAAGTAGCCGCCCCACTCATCGCGCAGCGCTCCGCAGATCTCGCCTAGCGTTGCCTCAGCCATCGCGGCGTCGATCATCGGCGGAATCATGTTCGCCCCGGACCTCGCGGCCCCGAGCATGGCCGTCAGCGCGGCGTCGACCGCGCCCTGATCTCGCTGGACCCGGCGCTCGGCCAGTTCGCGGACCTGGGCTCGTTCCACCTCATGGCTGACCCGCAGGATCTCCACTGGCTTCTCTACCGTGTCGGTGTGGCAGTTGACCCCGACCACCTTCTTGTCGCCCTTCTCCAGCTGCCGCTGGTAGGCGAAGGATGCATCGGCGATCTCGGCCATGAACCAGCCGTCCTCGATCCCGCGCAGGATCCCGCCGGTCATCGACCCGTCAGGGCTGATCGCGCGGATCTTCGCGAAGATGGCTTCCGCCTGCGCTTCTAGCCGGTCGGTCAGTGCCTCGACGTACCACGAGCCGCCCAGCGGATCGGCGACGTTGACCACGCCGGTCTCATCCATGATCACCTGCTGGGTCCGCAGCGCGATCTCGGCCGCCTTCTCACTCGGCAGCGCGAGTACCTCGTCAAGTGCATTGGTGTGCAGCGAGTTGGTCCCGCCGAGGACCGCTGCCAGCGCCTCCACCGCGGTGCGAACCACGTTGTTGTCGGGTTGCTGCGCGGTCAGCGACACCCCCGCTGTCTGGGTATGGAAGCGAAGCCACTGGGCACGCTCGGTCCGCGCGCCATAGACATCGCGCATCCAGCGCGCCCAGATCCGGCGCGCGGCCCGGAACTTCGCGATCTCCTCGAAGAAGTCGATGTGCGCGTCGAAGAAGAACGACAGGCCGGGCGCGAACACCTCGATGTCCATGCCCCTGGACAGGCCAAGCTCTGCATACCCGAACCCGTCAGCCAGCGTGAACGCCAGCTCTTGCGCAGCCGTCGACCCTGCCTCCCTGATGTGGTAGCCGGAGACCGACAGCGGCTTGTAGGCCGGGATCTGCGCCGCGCAGTACTCCATCAGGTCGCCGATCAGCCGCAGATGCGGCTCCGGCGGGAACAGCCACTCCTTCTGCGCGATGTACTCCTTGAAGATGTCGGTCTGCAGGGTGCCGTCCAGCTTCCCGATGTCGGCGCCCTGGCGCCGGGCCGCCGCCAGGTACATGCAGAACACCGGCACCGCCGGGCCGCTGATCGTCATCGAGGTGGTGACATCGGCAAGCGGTATCCCGGAGAACAGCACGTCCATGTCCGCCGCCGAGTCGATGGCTACGCCGCAGTGCCCGACCTCGCCCAGCGCCCGCGGGTCATCAGAGTCGCGGCCCATCAGGGTCGGCATGTCGAACGCGACCGAGAGCCCGCCGCCGCCGGCCTGCAGCAGCATCTTGTACCGCTGATTGGTCTGCACCGCGTTCCCGAAGCCGGAGAACTGCCTGATGGTCCAGGTCCTGCCGCGGTAGCCGGCCGGATAGAGCCCGCGGGTAAACGGGAACTCGCCGGGCCAGCCGATCCGCTCGAAGTCAGGCACGACGGCGCCGTCCGGCGGTCCGTAGACCGGCTCGACCGCGAGCCCGGACAAGGTGGTGAAGTCCGCGTCCCTGAGCCTGGCGCTGTCGTATCTGCGCTGCCAGCGGGCCCGGCCGTCCATCGCGGAATCGCCTGCGGGCTGAACGGTCATGATCTTCCTCCGGCAGCTGAACGGCGCCAACGTCAGTTAGCAGGACGTCCTACTAACTGACTGGATCAGTCTATGACGCCGGCCTGCGGCAGGAAGAGCAGCGCAGATCCAACCATCTGGCCGGCTGCGTCGTCTGTAGGGGAAGTGCACGGCGCCCTCGGGTCAGTTCCGGTCAGCCGGGTCGGATCCGCCGGTGCACGGCAGGTGCGCGGCTCGCAAGCTCTGGTCTGGGACATGCCGAATGTGTGGTAAAACAAATGCGAAATCTCGCCAGCGACACCGGCTGCCTGGCGGTAGCCGATGACGTGGTGACCGTGCAGGCAACATGGGTTATGCCGTCACCGCCGGCGGCCAGGCAAGGAAGCTCAGTGGCCAGGCTCCGATCCGCCGACCGCGAAGCCGCCGAAGACCTCTTCAACGCGTGCTACCCCAGGCTCGCGGGCTGGGTCCGGCGTCTCGTCGACGACGACGAGACGGCGCACGAGATCGCCTCAGAGGCCTTCACCCGGCTGCTGTCCCGCTGGGCTGGGCTGGACAACCCGCAAAGCTATCTCTACATGATCGCCACGAACCTGATCAGGGACCACTGGCGCAAGTCAGGCCGTGAGCGGCGCGCGATCAGGATCATGACTGCCGCCATCCCGCAGAACCCGACCCATCATCCGGCCCAGGACGTGGACGTCCGCGCCCTGATCGAGGCACTCCCGCCCCGTCTGCGCAGCGCATTCCTGCTGCATTATTACGCTGGCTTCGGAGTCAAGGAGGTCGCCGCGATGCTGGGCCGTCCGGAGGGAACCGTGAAGGCCGATCTGTATCACGCGCGCGCCAGGCTCAAGGCAGCAGTCGGTGACGCCAATGACTGATCCGACCGACCCGATCGACACCTGGCTGGCCGAAGGCGTCGAGCTGCTGCACCCGGCGGCCGGTACCTACCAGCGGGTTTCCGGCCGCGCACGGCGGCGCAGGACGACCCGGGCGATGACCGCGGCCGCCGGTGCCGCGGTGCTCGCCGTCGCCATAGTGACCGTGCCGCAACTGGCGTCCTCGCTGCTGCCGGGCGGCGACGGCACCGCGGCGGTGGCTGGCGGGTCGGGCTCGCCGCGGCCGAGTCCGCTTCGCTCATCGAGCCGACCCAGTCAGCACGCGGTCAGCACTCCCCCGCGACCATCGGCCCGTCCCGCGACACCCGCGCCGTCGACGTCAGGTCCGCCGCTTGCCCTCGGCGGCTCCAGCCAGCCTGCCGCGCGTGACTTCCGGCCGGCCTCGGTCACGTTCGTCGGACCGTCCGTCGGAGCGGTGCTAGGCCAGGCGGGCTCGTCCTGCGCCACCAGGACCTGCGTCTCGGTGGCGGGCACGTCAACCTACGGGAAGTCCTGGTACAAGGTCGGAGCCCCGGCCGCGAACTCGCCGCGCGGCTCCGCCGGGGTCAGCCAGATCCGGTTCCTCGATCTTCGCAACGGCTGGGCGTACGGACCGCAACTGTTCGCTACCCACGACGGCGGCCAGAGCTGGACGAAGATCACCGATCTCCCTGCGGGCCGCGTGATCGACCTGGCGACGGTGGGCGACCGGGTGTTCGCGGTGATCGCCATGTGCAGCGGAACCGGCCCGGACTACGCCGCGAACTGCACGAGCTTCGAGCTGTATACCGCGAGCGCGGACTCCAACACCTGGGGGCCCGTTCCCGGCACCGCCGCCGGACTGCGAGTCTCTCCTGGCGGTCTCCAGGTCACCGGCCAGCGCGGGTACCTGCTCGCACACGGCATCCTGTACACCGGACCAGTCAACGGCGAAGGATGGCATGCGGTCAGGATCGGCCCGCTGGGCCTCCCGCCATGCCTTCAGGCCGCGCCGGAGCCAGGCTGGCAGCCGGGGACCGGTCTGCTCGCACCGCAGGGCAGCGACCTGTTCCTGGTCTGCACCAGCGTGCCGGGCAGCAATGCGCCCACGACGCTAAGATCGCTGATCTTGTACTCCTCGCCAGATAGCGGTCATAGCTGGCAACCGGCGGGCCTGGTCCTGGCAGCGGGAACACCCGCGTCACTGGCGGCCGCGCCAGGCGGCGGCGTCGTGCTGGCCACCTCGGCAGGCCTGTACTACTCCACCAGTTCGCCGGGTACGGCCAGCTGGCATCAGGCGAGGCTTACCGGCCGGACGCCGGGTGGCGGGTTCACGTTCGTAGGCATGACCACGATGCTGCAGGGAGTCGCCGTGCCCGCCAGCACTGGGCTGCACGAGATCTTCACCACCGCCGACGGCGGCAGGACCTGGCAGTCGTCGGCTATTCCCTGACATCGCCCGCCGCCGCGCTCAGGCTCAGGAGCAGGCCACGCAACTCCCCGAGCCGCCACGTCAGCGTGACCTGCGCAAAGTACACCCGCGCCCCGCCCGTCACGTCTTGGACTTCCGCGTTTACAGCAAGTTATATTCCATTCTTGGGGAGCACGTGACCGCGGCGAGATCGGGGGGCCGGCATGCGATCCGGCCACGCTATGAGGGCCGTCGCCCCGGTGCTCGCCGCCGGGGTGGGTATCCGGTACAGCAGCGGCTGGGCGATCCGATCGGCCAGTTTCCGGCTCGATCACGACTGCCTGGCCCTCGATGACGCGATTCGGCACGAGACGACTCGCGGCGCCAGCCTCGGGATCGCGGCCAGCCGACCAGCCTCATCCTCAGCCCTGATCGACCTGCTGGCCGGCCGTGCGGCGCCCGACTACGGCAGCCTGCACGTGCTGGGCCGGGACATGTCCACCCCCAAGGGCCGATCACACGTGCGCCGGCAGGTCGGGATCGCCCGCGGCAGCGGCATGCCGCAGGCTTTCTTCCGGGTCCGCGGACTGGTTGAGCACGCGGCCAGGCTGGCCTGCGAGCCTGGCGACGACCGGCATCTACTGGCAGCGGCGATCCTGGACCGGCTGGGACTGACCGGCTGGGCCGACGTGCCGGTGCGATCAGCACCGGATCTGATCGTCAGGAAGGCCAGGCTGGCCGCGGCGGCCGTGCACCAGCCGAGCCTGCTTCTCATTGACGGGCTGCTGGACAATCTGCCCGCGGCTGACCTGGCCATCCTGGCCGAAGTCATTCACACCCTTGAGCGAGACGCCACGGTAGTCGCCATCGGGCGGAGTCCTGAAGTGCTCATGCAGGCCTGTCACAAGGTGCTAGTGCTCGCCGATGGCATCCTGATCGACTGCCGAGCCCCGTCGCAGCCAGCGTCCCAGCCGGAGTTGCTGTGCGCGCACGGGCCTGCGTACCGCGACTGACGGGCGGACCCGTTCCGCCCGGCGCGAGTCTCAGGTCAAGCTGGCGGCAATCTGATCGGGGTCATCGACCGTGACGACCAGCCGGTCGTAGACCTGGTCGGCAAGTTCGATCACCACAGCCGGTCCTCGGCCATGGCAGACCGCGAAGGTGAGGGTCTCATTATCGCGCCAGGTCCCGACCATGATGACGCCAGGAAGACCCGTGCCCGGCATCCGGAGCCCGTGCAACTCGGCCATGCCGTCAGGCACCACCATCGCATTGACGATGGCCGAACGCGGCACGGTGACGTTGCCGTGCACTGCCTCAAGCTTCTCAACCGTGGATAGCTCGACGGTCACCATGTCGTCGTTGATCAGCAGACTCGCCAATGCTCTTCATCCTCCAGCCAGCCGGGGCACGCTCGCATGCCGAGGGGCGCACCCTGCGCCCGCCACATTGTTACGTTAGTCCCCGCCCAGTACCAGGAGCCCGATGACCAGCCCGCGCCAGTTGAGGTCGCCGCTGCCCTGGTTGTCATAGGCTGCCGCACATGGACTGGAGTCTGTACCGGTGCGGACGCGCCGGGCACATCACCTACGCTCCCGACGAGCCCGCGCTGAGGGACCATGTCCGGGCTCAGGTGCCGACGGGTGAGCTGTGGCAGTGCCTGCGCTGCGCGAGCTACGTCACCGGAGCACCGCAGAACTCGGGTCCGGCGCTTGCCGCGCCGGTCGTCCGGCGCGGCAAGGAGCTCCGCAGCGAGTTCATCCTGCGCGTCTTCGCGGTCGAGCGCGTCATCCGGTTCCTGCTCTTCGGGGCTGCCGCCTACGCGATCTGGCAGTTCAGGCAATCGCGGCAGTCGATCGAGCAGGCGTTCGAACACGAACTGCCGATCGTGCGAACCAGCTTCCGCGAGCTCGGCTACAACGTCGACCGGTCCAGCGTGCTCGGCCTGTTCCGCCATGCACTGCGGCTCAGCCCGACGACGCTGACGCTGCTCGCCGCCGGCCTGGCCGCGTACGCACTGATCGAGCTGATCGAGGCCACCGGTCTGTGGCTGGCCAAGCGCTGGGGCGAGTACTTCGCGATGGTGGTCACCTCGCTCTTCCTGCCGTACGAGATCTACGACATCTCGGCGAAGTTCACCTGGATCAGGGTCGGATTGTTCCTGGTCAACCTGGCGCTCGTGGTCTACCTCGTCGTCACCAAGCGGCTGTTCGGGGTGCGCGGCGGCAAAGAGGCTTACGACGCCCTGCTGCGCAGCGAGTCGGTGCTCGACGAAGCCGCCAAGATGATCGCCGTGCCCGCCCTGCCGCCCAGCAGCAGCGGGATCACTCCCGCCGTCAGCGGCACGGAGCTCGGCGGCGCGAGCGCGGCCCCGGCAACTGTGCGATTTGATCGCGGGATGCCAGGCCCTGCTGACGTACCCCACTCGGCGGCGGACTCTCCTTCGACCTTTCCGACTTCCTCTAGCTAGCGCCGATGAGCACCGAGCCTTCACTGCCGGGTGCGGCGGACGCGCTGTTCGGGCGGTTGTTCGATGATGCTTCGCTGTTCCCGCCGGGTGACCTGCCGATGCGGGCCGCCGTAGCCGGGCACCAGCGCCACGGGAGTGCCTGGTACCGCGACCTGACCGGGCCGTTCGTCTGTCCGCAGACCAGGCTCGGCGAACTGGGCGCAGCGCTGACCGCGGCCAACATTCCCGAGATCGACCTCGCACTCGTGGTCACCGGCGGTGCGGCAGCGGTCGCCGCCGCGACCGACTCGGTGGCGGCCGATCCGCGGCTGCGGCTTCGTGCCATCGAGGTGCCCGCTAGCCCGGCTTCCGGAGCGGGCCACAGCGCGAGGGATGTCGCCGCCGCACTTGATGGGGCGCTGCTGGCGGGAGCAGCCTGCTACATCGAGATCCCTGCTGGATTCCTCACCGACCAGGCCGCCGCCGACGCAGTGCTCGCGCTCATTGACGGGCGCGGCTACCGAGTCAAGCTGCGAACTGGCGGGCTGACCGCCGCGGCCTTCCCTGACGAGTCCACGCTGGCCGCATGCCTGACCGCGGTGACCACGCGCCGGGTTCCGTTCAAGTGCACGGCAGGGCTGCACCACGCGGTGCGGCACACCGCCGACACGGGGACCAAGCTTGAGCAGCACGGCTTTCTCAATGTGCTGCTCGCGGTTGGCGCGGCTGTGGCGGGCGCCGACCCGCGTCATGTCGCCGCCGCTCTGGCGCAACGTGATCCGGCCGTGGTCGTCGAGCAGATCCTGGCGCTGGACGCGGACACCACCGCCGAGATCCGGTCTATGTTCACCTCGTTCGGCACCTGCAGCACCGATGAGCCCATCGCCGATCTGACCAGCCTTGGTGTGCTGAGTCAGCCCTGAGAATTGTTACGCCTAGGAGGTCTTGATGGCACACCAACGCGTCTGCGACTGGCTGGGAGTACCTGACGGCCACCCGTTCGGGCTTGCGACGCTGCCGTACGGGTCATTCAGCAGCCCGCATCATCCGGCGCGGCGCCGGGTCGGCGTGGCGATCGGCGACCGGGTGCTCGACCTGACCACCGCGACCGGGAGGCTGCTGCCCGGGCGGGCCGCCGACTTCAGCTCGGGCGGTCTCGATCAGTTCCTGGCCGCGGGGGACGGGGCGTGGGCGCAGGTCAGGGCAGCGATCACTAGCTGGCTGTCCGAAGACCACTACCGTGGCGCCATCGAGGACCTGCTGGTGCCGGCCGCTGATGTCGCGCTGCATATGCCGTTCAAGGTCGCTGACTACGTCGATTTCTACGCCAGCGAGCAGCACGCGACCAACGTCGGGCGGATCTTCCGGCCGGACGCGGAGCCGCTCACGCCCAACTGGCGGCACCTGCCGATCGGGTATCACGGGCGGGCAGGCACGGTCGTCATCTCCGGTACGCCGGTGCGGCGGCCCTGCGGGCAGTCGAGGGCGGCCAGCGCGGCGGCGCCGTTCTACGGCCCGTGCGCCAGGCTCGACTTCGAGGCCGAGCTCGGCTTCGTGGTCGGCGTTCCGAGCGTGCTGGGAGAACCGGTTCCAGCCGGGCTGTTCACCGAGCACGTGTTCGGCGTCTGCCTGGTCAACGACTGGTCAGCGCGGGACATCCAGGGCTGGGAGTCCGTGCCGCTCGGGCCGTTCCTCGGCAAGTCGTTCTGCACCACGATCTCACCGTGGATCGTGCCGCTCGCTGCCCTGGCATACGCAAGGGTCCGGCCCCCGTCGCTGAACACCGAACTGGTGGGTTACCTGGCTGACTCCGGTGACTGGGGCCTGGACATCGAGTTCGAGGTCCGGATCAACGGGCACCTGGTGTCCCGGCCTCCGTTCGCCGGCATGCACTGGAGCCCGGCTCAGATGCTGGCGCACCTGACTGTCAACGGGGCGTCGCTGCGCACCGGCGACCTGTTCGCATCGGGGACCGTGAGCGGGCCGAGCCCAGATCAGTACGGGTCTTTGATCGAGCTTGCCTGGTCCGGCAGCCGGCCGCTGGCGATGCCGGACGGCACCAGCCGAAGCTGGCTAGCCGACAGCGACGAGGTCTCGATCACGGCGACCGCCGCGGGGCCGGCCGGAAGGATCGGACTGGGCGAGGCAACTGGCCAGATCATGCCGGCCCAGCCTGATTCCTGGCAGTGACGCCGTGACCGCAATTGCTTCGGACCTGACCAGCACCATCAGACCTCGCCCGTCGGATCGTGATCCGAGGCTACGATGACGACATTGCCGACGCGCGGGAGAAAGCACCATGTCAGGGCAGCAGGACCGGTGGGAGCAGCTAGACCGCTGGGACCTGCAGGACCCGCGCGATGCCGTGACTATGGACCTGTCACGACTTATCGGGCACGTGCAGCAGGACATGCGCGCGGACGACGGCAAAGCGGGCAGCAAGGCGAACGGCAAGGCAGCCAGCACCGGCAGTAGCGGCCGCAACGGAGGCAGCGCCAGTACCGGCAGCAGCGGCGACCGCAACGGAGGCAACGCCAGTATCAGCAGCAGCGACCGAAACGGAGGCAGCGCCAGCGCCGGCGGCAGCAGCGACCGCAACGGGGCGGAACATGATCGCGCGCCAGTGCGTCAGCTAGCGGTCGAGGAGATCATGGGCCGTGACGAGGCTGCCCGTGCTGATGCAGATCGCTACGAGGACCCTGCCGACCGGATCGACCGTGCGGCGGCAGCCCCCGAGCCTGGCTCACTGTCCGATCTACGCAGCCGTCTGGAACGTCTCCCACCTGGTCATCCGTCGTCGCCGTACCATCCTGACGGTCAGCGACGGCCGGCACCTTTGCGGCTGAAGCACCTGGAACTAGCGCCGCCGATGCGGGACCGTCTCGGCGGCGGAGCGGGCGACCCAAGTTCGCTCGGTCCGCCGGCCGTCAACGTCCGTCCGGCCGTCAACGTCCGTCCGGCCGTCAACATCCGTCCGGCCGTCAACATCCCCGCGGCCGCGAGCGCCCCCACGGCCGTCAGCGCCCCGTCTGCCGTCGGGAGCCCGCCCGTCGTGGATAGCGAGCCCACGGTCAGCATTGCCGCTACCGCTAGCGACCCGGCCGAAGCCAGCGTCCCGGCCACCGTTAGTGAGCCGCCTGAAGCCAGCGTTCCGGCAGAAGTCAGCGTCCCGGCCAACGTTAATGAGCCGCCTGAAGCCAGCGTCCCGGCCAAAGCCACTGCGTCGCCCGAAACTGGCGTCCAGGCCGAAGCAAGCGTCCCGGCCGAAATCACCGCGTCGCCCGAGGCTGCCGTCCCGGCCCAAGCAAGCGTCCCGGCCGAAATCGCTACGTCGCCCGAGGCCGCCGTCCCGGCCCAAGCAAGCGTCCCGGCCGAAATCACTACGTCGCCCGAGGCCGCCGTCCCGGCCCAAGCAAGCGTCCCGGCCGAAATCACTACGTCGCCCGAGGCCGCCGTCCCGGCCCAAGCAAGCGTCCCGGCCGAAATCACTACGTCACCCGAGGCTGCCGTCCCGGCCCAAGCAAGCGTCCCGGCCGAGGCCGGTGCCGCGCCTGGGAGCAGTGTCCCGGCCGAGGCCAGCATCCTGGCCGCCACGGGCGGTAACGGGCTTCATGGCGCGGCGGCAGCGACAGACTGGCGCATCCCCCGAGTCGAGGACCGGACGCTGCCACCCACCCCAGCCGAGTCCCGGCCGACTCCCGTGAACAGGACGATCGAGCCCGCCGAGGCTAGCGGACATGCCAGCACCGAGTCCGGGATCACCCAGCACGCCCCGGCAAGCGGGACTGTATCCGCCAGCCGGAGCGAGCCCGCCAGCCAAACCAACCCGTACGCCGCCACCAGCGGAACGCAGCCCACAAGCGGAATCGAGACCACCAGCCCGTACGCCGCCACCAGCGGAGCCGAGACCACCAGCCCGTACGCCATACCCAGCCGGCAGGCTGCCCCCGCGGCCGGAACCGGGGCTCCCAGCCTGGGCACTACAACCAGCCGACCTGTCCCTCCGACCATTGGGACCGTGTCTTCCAGCCCGCAGGACACAACCAGCAGGCAATCCGCTGGGCTGAGCGGGTCCCGGGTGCCGCGCAACGAGGCAGACGGTTCGTGGAACTGGGGATCGGCCAGCCTGACGGCAGAGCAGGTCAAGATCGCACGGGAGGTGCACGACCAGTTTCGCGCGGCCGAGGGTCGCAATCTGTTTGGCAGCTACAGTGGCAGCGGGCTGACCGCGTCGCTGCGCCGGGTTGAGTCGCAGCTGGCCTACGGTCAGCTGGCTCTCGATACCGAGCAGTATGCGCTGCTAGATATTGACAGGTTCATGGCCGGACTATACGGCCTGATCAAACGGCACGCTGGCCAGCCTGCCGAGCAACTGGCGCGCCAGGTCCCTGGTGCGCTGTCGTATACCTTCGTATTCGATTCGGCCAGCTACTCGGCTGGCACCTGGCTAGTTCATGACGAACTCCGGGCGAAGGGCTTTCAGCTGGAGGCGCGGAAGAACGACTGGACCAGCGCCATGAACAGGTGCGTGGTGAGCATCTGGCTGGATCCTGTACATCATCTGCCGGTTCAGGTGCGATTCCATACTAATGCCGGTTTTGAGGCGCAGCAGCTGACGCGCTCCTCGGCTGCGACGATCGGCGACCCGCGGACTCCGCCGACTGAAGCTGCGAATCTGCGGGCCAGCATTGCTGCGGCCTGGGCGGCGCTGCCGACGCCGCCGGGGAGCGCTGAGATCGGTGACTACCGCAGAGGCTGACGGTTCCTAGCCCGCGGACGGCAGCTTCGGGCTGACGGTCTGATCTAGCCGGTCGTCTGATCTAGCCCGGTGGGCTGATGATTTAGCCCGGTGGGCTGATTTAGCCCGGTGGGCTGAGCGTCGGTCCGGCTGGCGACCGCCTGATCGAAGTACTCCTTGATCAGCTGTCGCTGACGCTCGCTCACCTGCTCGAAGTAGGTGGCAAGAGCGTCATCGCCGATCGCCTCGGCGGTCAGGTAGAGGTCTTTGATCTGATCCATCTTGGTCGGCACCGACGATCGAGACTGGGTCGCCGCAGCCGGGGGGGAGGTCGCTGACTGGCGCTGCGGGCGCTCGGCGGGCTCGAACGGTCCGCGCACTCGGTCATCAGGCTCGGCCACGTCCTCCAGCCGTACCGCAGCGGCGAGCGGCTGATCGGGCAGGATGACGGGTATCGGCACCGTGTCGTCATCCGGACCGATCTCGGCGTCACGGTCTAGGCCGATCCCTGGAGGGGTCAGGTCAGCTGGCTGCGCTGCCGATTCAGGCGCTGCCGGCTCAGGTGCTGCCGATTCAGGCGCTGCCGGCTCAGGTGCTGCCGGCTCAGGCGCTGATGGCTCAGGCACTGCCGACTCGGGCACTGCCGACTCAGTCCTTGCCGGGTCGGGCACTGCCGATTCAGCTCGCGGGAGCGAGCGCGGTGCGGCCGGTAGCGCGGCCGGCCGGAACTGCGGTCTCGCCGGGTGGCTGCCTGCCGACCGGCCATCATGGCCAGGATGCATCGCCGGGCCGGGGTCAGCATGCCAGTTCGGCTGCTCGCCGCGCTGCGGCCGACCGGACTGATCCCAGTGCTGCGGCCCCGGCCCTTGTCCCTGCCACTGCTCGCCGCTGGGGTCGGACTGACTGGACGGGCCACGCCCGCCACCCCGCCACGGACCGGCACCTGGACCGTAGCCGTCCTGCGGCCCTGGCCCTCCGCCCCGCCACTGCCCACGACCAGCGTCATAGCGGCCATGCGGCCCTGGCCGGTCCCACTGCCCCTGGCCCTGCCACGACGGACTCGCCTGACCGTGTGGACCGCCGGGTCCGCCAGCGCCGCCCGGTCCTGAAGCTCCCGCCGGACGGTAACCGTCCTGCGGTCCTGGACCGCGGCCCGACCACTGCGGCCCGGACCTGCCGTAGCCATCCGGCGGTACCTGGCCAGCACCCTGCCACTGCTTGCCAGCGCGACCGTAGCCATCCGCCGTGCCCTGTGGGCTGCCCTGCCACTGCTGACCAGCCCTACCATAGCCATCCGGCGGACCTGGCCCGCCACCCTGCCAGGACTGGCCGGACGGATCATAGCCATCCGGCACGTCGGCCGCCTGGCCGCGCCGCTGCTGGCCGTCGGGGCCATAACCGTCTTGCGGACCTGGCCCGCGCGACCCCGGTCCGCGTGGTCCGGGCCCGCCGTCCCGCCACGGCTGGCCGTCGGGACCGTACCGGTCTCGCGGTCCTGGCCGATCCCACTGCCGCGGTCCCTGACCCTGCCACGACTGACCCCCGACTGGATCTGAGGGATTGACAGGACCGCCGGAGCCGGCCGGGCCGTAACGATCCTGCTGCCTGGGCCCGCCCCGCCACAGCTGACGGTCGGGACCATAGTTGTCCTGCTGCCCAGGACCGCCGCCATGCCACGGCTGGCCGTCGGGACCGAACCGGGCGCCCGGACCTGACGGTGCCCACTGCCCCGGTCCCTGGCCCTGGCCCTGGCCCTGCCATGCAGGACTGGGCGACCCGCCGGGACCGCCAGGACCGCCTTGCCCGCCGGAACCACCTGCGCCGCCGACACCGCCGGGACCTGAACCGGGTCCCGCGGTGCGATAAAGGTTGTTCGGCCCCTGCACGTTCCCGGGCACGGGCCGACCGCCCGGACCGTAGCCACCCTGCGGACCCGGAGCCTGCCCCTGCCACGGCTGTCCGCCCGGACCATAGCCACCCTGCGGACCCGGAGCCTGCCCCTGCCACGGCTGTCCGCCCGGACCATAGCCACCCTGCGGACCCGGAGCCTGCCCCTGCCACGGCTGTCCGCCCGGACCATAGCCACCCTGCGGACCCGGAGCCTGCCCCTGCCACGGCTGTCCGCCCGGACCATAGCCATCTGGCGGGCCTTGGGCCGGCCCCTGCCACGGCTGTCCCCCAGGTCCGTGACCACCCTGCGGGCCTGGTCCGGGACCCCGCCACCGCTCGCCACCGGGACCGTAACTGCCCTGCGGCTCGGGTCCGGATCCCTGCCATGCCTGACCGCCGGGACCGTACCTGCCCTGTTCCGGCTGGCCAGACCAGGATTCAGCCGGTCGGCCGTTCAGCCCAGGGCCGGATCCAGGACCGGGACCAGATCCAGGCCCATTCCACGGCCGTGGGCCCTCATCATTGCGCGCTCCCGGCTGAACCGGACGCCAGTCCGCGCGTCCGGGGCCGTACGCCTGCGGCGGTCCCTGCGGCGGATACCACTCCTGCGTGCCTGGTCCTTGCCAGTCCTGGCTGTCGTCGGCCTCATGCCAGATCTGGACCGGTGGCTCGTGCCAGCCGTCACGCTGCGCGGTGGGCGGCGGTGCGGGCCGCACAATGCGATACGGGGTCAGCCACTGATCAGCCTCGGCGTCCCCGTTGGATCCCTGCGGCTCCTGGTCGAGCCTGGCTGATTGCCGTCCCTGACGAGCGGCGTCAGCGACGCGGGGCTCGCTGGCCTCGCTGGCCTCGTCCCGCCCGGACTTGCGCCGACCTTTACGTGCTGCAGCCACGACTACGCCGGCCGCCAGCGCTCATCATGGGTCGCGGGCCGCCAGAAACCTGTCAGTACCGACAAGACCAGCACCTCCGCAACCGCTGCCTCGCGACGAGCCGCATAACCTCGCCGGAGGTTGCCGGAGAAATCACGGGCCATGAGCTGCGCTCCCCCAGGCATTATCAGGCTAGCTGGCTCGCAGCCTGCCCAGGGTAGCCGGCCAGCCCGACTGCACCACCTTACGATTTCATGCACCACATCCCACTGCAACCGATCCGGCGCAGGTCACGCGGGGGTAACTTAGTGCGCTACCGCCGACAGAACGCGGTGGCGCCGTCACCGACCGGTCGATGTCGGACGTTCGAGCACAAAATCTCCATCGGCCCAGTCACTCGGATACCGTGGGAATCATCAGGCTCTGCAGCTTCGGAGGAACTATGGAGAATCAGGTTAAGTACGTCCTGCAGGAATCGGAGATGCCGCGCGAGTGGTACAACGTCATCCCCGACCTGCCGACGCCTCCGCCGCCTCCGTTGCACCCGGGAACCCGCGAGCCGATCGGTCCCGATGATCTCGCGCCGCTCTTCCCGACCGCGCTGATCATGCAGGAAGTCTCGGGCGACCGGCACATCGCGATCCCGGAGCCGGTGCTCGATGTCTACCGGCTCTGGCGGCCTACACCCCTGTACCGGGCCCGCCGCCTGGAGCAGGACCTCGGTACCCCGGCCAAGATCTACTACAAGTACGAGGGCGTCAGCCCGGCCGGGTCGCATAAGCCGAATACCGCAGTGCCGCAGGCGTACTACAACGCGGCTGAGGGCGTGCGCAAGCTCACCACCGAGACCGGCGCAGGCCAGTGGGGCAGCTCGCTGGCTTTCGCCTGCGCGCTCTTCGGCATCGACCTGCAGGTCTGGATGGTCCGATCCTCCTACGACCAGAAGCCGTACCGCCGGATGCTGATGGAGACCTACGGCGCGACCGTCCATCCGAGCCCGTCCGACATGACGTCGGCGGGACGAGCCATCCTTGCGGCGCACCCCGACTCGACCGGCAGCCTGGGCATCGCGATCAGCGAAGCCGTCGAGGTGGCAGGCGGTGACCCGGACACCAGATATTCGCTCGGCAGCGTGCTGAATCACGTGCTCATGCACCAGACGATCATTGGCGAGGAGGCGCTTAAGCAACTCGCCCAGGCCGGCGACACGCCCGACGTTATCGTCGGCTGCACCGGCGGCGGGTCCAATTTCGGCGGCCTCGCGTTCCCGTTCCTGCGCGAGAAGCTGGCCGGTCGGATGAACCCGGTGATCCGCGCCGTCGAGCCGGCCGCCTGCCCGTCCTTCACCCGCGGCGTATATGCCTACGACTTCGGCGACACGGCCGGCTTCACGCCGCTCCTGAAGATGCACACGCTCGGACACGAGTTCATCCCTGACCCGATTCACGCCGGAGGTTTGCGTTATCACGGAATGTCGCCCTTGCTTTCGCATATCTATGAGCTTGGGCTGATCGAAGCGGTCGCCAAGCCCCAATCTGAGTGCTTCGCGGCCGGCCTGCGGTTCGCCAGGACGGAGGGGATCGTGCCCGCCCCGGAGCCGGCCCACGCCGTGGCCGCCTGCATCGAGGAGGCGCTGCGCTGCAAGGAGACCGGCGAGGAGAAGGTCATCCTGACCGCGCTATGCGGACATGGCCTGCTCGACCTGCAGGCATACGACGACTACCTGGCCGGCGAGATCCAGGACCTGACCCTCGCCGACACCGTGATCGAGAGCGCCCTAGCCGACCTCCCCATCGGCGTCTAGCTCCAAGGCGCGTCTGCCAGTTCGACAGTTGCCAGCGCCTAGGGGCCGGGCTGGGCGCGCGGAGCTGTGCGGAACTCTTGACATCGCGGGCCAGAGTGCAACAAGATCGGTCAACACCGGTCAGTTCCGGTCGAGAACCTGGCAGCCGGGGTCCGCCCCGGACAGGAGCCGCGCATGCTGCCGACCCAGCGCCGACAGGCGATCCTCGCCGAGATCCGGGCAGCGAGCGCAGTCTCGGCCGAGGTGCTCGCGCGCCGGTTCGCGGTGTCGGTCGAGACCATCAGACGGGATCTGCGCACCCTGCAACATCAGGGTCTTCTTGAACGGGTCTACGGAGGCGCGACTGCATCCGCCGGCCGGTCAAGCGAGGGCAGTTTCGCAGCGCGCAGCACCAGGAACGTCGAGCGCAAGCGACTGATCGCCGAGCTGGCGGCGAGCCTGGTCGAGCCCGAGGAAACAATCATCATCGATGTCGGCACGACCGCCCTGGCGGTCGCACGGGCGCTGCCGGCCAGCTTCCGCGGCCGGGTGCTGACCAACTCCGTCCCGGTGGCAATGGAACTGTCCGGCCGGGACGACATCGAGCTGCTGGTCAGCGGCGGCCAGGTCCGCGGCGGCGACGGCGCCTGCTCGGGGGGGCATGCCGAGGCGTTCTTCGACGAGTTCTACGCGGACCGGGCATTCCTCGGCTCCGGCGGAGTCCACCCAGACGCAGGGCTCACCGATTACTACCCGTCCGAAGTCGTCGTCCGCCGCACGATCATCGCGCATACCGCCGCGACCTACGTCCTCGCAGACTCAAGCAAGCTCGGCGTTATCGCCGTGCACCGGGTCTGCCCGCTCGGCCGCCTCACCGCGGTCATCACCGATGAAGCAGAAAATTCCGGCGCACTCACCGCCCTCGACGCGGCTGGCGTGACACTGCTGCGCGCCGGAACGCCCGCACGACCCGCCCTGGAGGTGGCCGGATTACCGGCCACCAACCGCCCTACCGCCCGCCCGCCGGGCCAGCCGAGGAAGTGATCTGACGGTGGCAACTCTCACCGAGCAAGATGATGACGCACTGCTCCCCAAGTTCGGCTATACCAAGCAGTTCACCCGGTCGCTACGTCACTTCGAGTCGTTCGCCGTGGCGTTCTCCTTCATCTCGATCACCACGGGAATCTTCACGACCTACGGCTTCGCGCTGACGACGGGCGGACCGCGCGCGATCTGGACCTGGGTGATCGTGATCGCGGGTCAGGCCCTGGTCGCGCTGGTCTACGGAGCGCTCGCCGCCAGGGTCCCGCTGTCCGGCTACTCCTACCAGTGGGCATCCCGGCTCGCTAACGTTCATGTCGGCTGGTGGCTGGGCTGGATGTCGTTCGCCTTCTTGTCGATCGTCACCGTGTCGGTCGATTACGGGCTGGTCCAGGTAGCGTTCCAGCCGCTGATCGGCGAGGCGTACACGCCGACCAGCGCGGCGCTCGAAACCCTGGTGGTACTGGCGCTCCAGGCGGCGCTGATCATCTGGTCGACCAGGATCACGACGCGGGTGAACAACACCGCTGTGGCCACCGAGGTGATCGGCATTCTCGGCCTGACCCTGCTGCTGCTGATCGTCGCGGCCGTGCGCGGCCTCGGCCACTGGTCGAACCTGACCTCGACCGGAGTGGTGCCGCACTCCGGGTACTACGCCTGGCTCGGGCCGTTCATGCTGGCCACGCTGCTCGGTGCCTACACGATCGTCGGCTTCGAGGCCGCCAGCAACCTGGCCGAGGAGACCGAGCAGCCGCACCGCACGATCCCGAAGGCGATGATCCGCGCGGTCCTGCTCTCCGGGGCGGTCGGCATGGTCTTCCTGATCGCGCTCAGCTACGCGACAAGCTCGGTCAAGGCCGCGACGGCGAGTTCCGCGCCGGTGGCGCTGATCGTGCAGGACGTGCTCGGCGGCGTGGTGCAGAAACTGTTCCTGGTCTTTGTCTGTGTCTCGATCTTCGCCTGCGGGCTGATCATCATGGTGACGAACAGCCGGATGATCTGGTCAATGGCCAGGGACCGCAGGCTGCCGGGCTACCAGCTGTGGCGGCAGGTGCCCCGGTCGACCGGGGGCCCGTCCTGGGCAACGGCCCTCGCGGCCGTGATCGGTGCGGCGATCACGCTGGTGCTGCGTACGCACACCGCGGCTCTGGTCACCTTGTTCACCGCGTCGACGATCATGCCCGCGCTGCTGTATGCCAGCACCGTACTGCTCTACCTCTTCACCGGACGCCGCCACCGGGGCACGTCCGGGCACTTCTCGCTGGGCCGGTGGGAGATCCCGGTGATCGCCGGAGCACTTGTCTGGCTCGCGTATGAGCTGGTCATCCTGATAGGACCGGGCATCTTCAGGGACGCGCAGTACTACGTCCTGGGTGCGCTCGGCGTAGGGCTGATCTTCTACATCGTCCAGTGGCTGCTAGAACCGGGCGCGATGCGCGCGGAACAGGGCGCCCATGGCGCGGACGCGATGATGACGACCGACGAGCCGAGCGGTGTGGCCTAAATCAGCGCGGCACGGATCAGCGCGGCCTGCGCTCGCCCAGTTGTGGTTAGCGCGGTCTAGCCGGTGAACATCCTGGCGATCGACCAGGGCACCTCGGCCACGAAGGCAATCCTCGTCGGCCCCGGTCGCGAGCTGCTCGGAGCCGCCGAGGTGCCAGTCCGGGTCCGGGCGACCGGGGACTCCGTCGAGGCCGACCCGGAGGAGCTGTACAGGTCGGTGCTGGAGGCCGGTGATCTGGCGATCGCCGTAGCCGGCGCGCCGGCGGATGCCGTCGCTCTCGCCAACCAGGGCGAGACCGTGCTGGCCTGGGACCGGCGGTCGGGCCGGCCGCTGACCCCAGCGATCGTCTGGCAGGACCGCCGATCAGCCGGGGTCTGCGAGCGGCTGGCATCCCGCGCGGATGATCTGGCGCGGATCACCGGACTGCCGCTGGACCCGTACTTCGCCGCGCCCAAGATGACCTGGCTGCGCGAGAACCTCACCGCCGACGGCGTGGTCACGACGACGGATACCTGGCTGCTGGCCCGGCTTGGTGCCGGTTACGTGACCGACGCCTCGACGGCGTCCCGCACGCTGCTGCTCGACCTCGACACAGCGGACTGGTCGGAGCAGGCCTGCGCCGCGTTCGGGCTTGATCCAGGCGCCATGCCCCGCGTCGTCGACTGCGCCGGGGTCGTCGGCGAGACGACCGCATTCGGTCCGGCTGTTCCCGTGGCCGGGCTGGCCGTCGACCAGCAGGCAGCGCTGCTCGCCGAGCGGTGCTTCGGCGCTGGGCAGGCCAAATGCACCTACGGGACCGGCGCGTTCCTGCTCGCCACCGCCGGCCAGGCAGCGATCCGTTCCGGCGCTGGCCTGTCCTGCTCCGTCGCCTGGCGGCTGGGCGGAGTGCCGACCTACTGTCTCGACGGTCAGGTCTACACCGCGGGCGCGGCGGTCAGGTGGCTCACCGAGATCGGCTTGCTCGCCGACGCGACGGAGCTGGACTCGGCCGGCGGCAGCGTTCCGGACAGTGGCGGCGCGCTGTTCTTGCCCGCGCTGGCCGGCCTTGGTGCGCCGCACTGGCGCCCGGCCGCCCGAGGCGCGTTCCTGGGTCTTGGCCTGGGTACGACCAGGGCGCACCTGATCCGCGCGGCGATCGATGGCATAGCCGCGTCCGTAGCGCTGCTCGCCAGGTCGGTGGCGACGGACCTCGGCGCAGGCTTGTCCGCGCTGCGGGTCGACGGCGGGCTCACCCGCTCCCGGCTGCTGGTTCAGACCCAGGCCGACCTGCTGCAGGTCCCCGTCGAGGTGTGCCCGACGCCCGATGCCACCGCCCTCGGCGTGGCGGCGCTGGCCAGGATCGGGATCGGCGACGCCGATAGCCTGGCCGGGGCCGTCGGACCGCGGGAGGTGAATACGGTCGTGGAACCTCGGATCAGCGCAGACGAGGCGGCAGGCCGGCTCGCTGAGTTCGATACCGCGCTCCGGGCGATGCTGGCGGGGAGCCGGTGACGAGCGCCAGACCGGATCCGACCGCGGACCGCGCCGACGTGGTGATTATCGGCGCCGGGGTCGTCGGCGCGGCCATCGCCAGGACGCTCGGGCACTATGACCTGCGCTGCGTCCTGGTCGAGGCCGGCAACGACATCGGAACCGGGACCTCGAAGGCGAACACCGCGATTCTGCATACCGGATTCGACGCGGTGCCAGGCAGCCTGGAGAGCCGGCTGGTCAGTCGCGGCGCGGCACTGCTGCGCAGCTACGCCGAGCAGGCCGGGATACCGGTGGAACGCACCGGCGCCCTGCTGATCGCCTGGACCACCGAGCAGGAGGCGGAGCTGCCGGGCATCTGCGACAAGGCGCGGCGCAACGGCTATGCCGCGATCCGCCAGGTCACGGCGGCTGAGCTGTACGACCGTGAACCTCACCTCGGACCCGGCGCTCTCAGCGCGCTGGACATCCCGGACGAGGCCATCATCTGCCCGTGGACCACGCCGCTGGCCTTCGCGACCGAGGCAGTCAGGGCCGGGGTCAGGCTGCTGCTGCTGACCCGGGTCACGGGGGTGCGGACAGCCGGCGGCGAGCATGAGGTGCTGACCACGAAGGGCTCGCTGCGCTGCCGCTGGCTGGTCAACGCGGCCGGCCTGGCCAGCGACCAGATCGACGCGATGCTCGGCGGCGATGGCGGGCGCGGCGACCGTGACGATGACGACAGTCGCGACGACGACGGTCGCGACGACGACGGTCGCGACGACGACGGTCGCGACGATGGCATCGGCGATGGCGCGCACCGTGGCGGCTTTACGATCCGGCCGCGCCGGGGCGAGCTGATCGTGTTCGACAAGCTCGCGCGGCCGTTGCTCCGATCCATCCTGCTGCCGGTCCCGACGGCCCTTACGAAAGGAGTGCTGGTCGCCCCGACTGTCTACGGCAACGTGCTGCTGGGGCCGACGGCGGAGGAGGTGTCCGACCGGTCGGACACCGCGACGACCGCCGCCGGACTCAACGCGCTGCTAGCGGCGGGCCGGCAGATACTCCCTGATCTCGTCGGCCAGGAGGTGACGGCCACCTATGCCGGCCTGCGCGCCGCGACCGAGCACCGCGACTACCAGATCGGCGTGGATGCCGAGCGGAGGTACGCGTGCGTCGCCGGAATCAGGTCTACCGGCCTGACCGCATCACTCGGCATCGCCGAGCATGTGGTCCAGCAGATGGCCGCCGCCGGCCTGCCGCTCCGGGAACGGGCCAGCACCGGCGCGGCCGGCGGCTCCGGGGCAGGCACCGGCTCAAGGGCAGCCGCCAGCGCCGGTCCGCCGGTCATGCCGTATATCGGCGAGGCCGGGATGCGGCCATATCAGGACGCGGCCCGGATCAGCGCCGACCCGGCCTACGGTCTGATCGTCTGTCACTGCGAGCGGGTGACCCACGGCGAGATCATGGACGCTCTGGCCAGCACGATCCCGCCGGCCGACGCCGAGGGGCTGCGTCGCCGGACCAGGGCACGCAGCGGCCGCTGCCAGGGCTTCTACTGCGCCGCGGCGGTGGCGCGGCTGATGACCGCGACCCAGGCGAGCCCGGACCCGACCGCGGGCGGCCCGACGTGAACATGAACGAGGAGGTGCCCGTGGCCGTGGCCGAGGCCGAGGCCGTGGACAGATCCGTGGCCGAGGACGTGGACGTGCTCGTCATCGGAGCGGGTCCGGCCGGGCTAGCCGCGGCGATCGAACTGCGCAGGCTGGGCGTGAGCCGGGTCCTGGTAGCGGAGCGGGAACTGCAGGCCGGCGGCGTGCCGCGGCACAGCGTGCACGTCGGCTATGGCATCAGGGACCTCCGCCGGCTAACCACCGGACCGGCCTATGCCCGCCAGTACGCTCACCGCGCCGAACGAGCCGGCGCCGAGATCCGGTGCGGGACGACGGTGACGGCCCTGACCAGCGACCGGCAGGCCACACTCACCAGCCCTGCTGGCGTGCAGACTGTCACCGCTGGCGCGGTGCTGCTGGCTACCGGCTGCCGGGAGCGGCCACGATCAGCCCGGCTCGTGCCCGGAGACCGGCCGGCCGGTGTGATGACCACGGGCGAGCTGCAGCAGCGGGTCTACCAAAGCGGCGAGCGGATCGCGGGCCGGGCGCTGATCGTCGGAGCCGAGCACGTGAGCTTCTCGGCGATGCGGACCCTCCAGCACGCCGGGGCGGATGTCATCGCGCTCGTCACCGACCAGCCCCGACACCAGAGTTATGCCGTGTTCCGCCTCGGCGCGGCAGTGCGCTGGCGGGTGCCGGTGTGGACATCCACCGGAGTTCACCGGGTAGTCGGCCGGGGCCGGCTGACCGCGGTCGAGCTGATCGACCGGACCACGGGAGCGGTCCGGCAGGTCCCGTGCGACACGCTGGTCTTCACCGGCGGCTGGATCCCGGACAACGAGCTGGCACGGCTGGCTGGCGTCGCGATCGACCCAGGAACCCGCGGACCAGTCGTGGACACGGCGCTGACGACATCCGTCCGCCGATTGTTCGCCGCCGGGAATCTGGTGCACGCCGCTGAGACCGCGGATGTGGCTGCGCTGGACGGCCGGCACGTCGCCGGGCATATCGCCGCCGTTCTGGGAGCAGCCAGTGACGACGTCTCAGGCCCGCCGAGCCCGGATGTCATCCCGATCTGCGTCGTCGCCCCGCTGGCCTGGATAGCACCCAACGCCATCCGCTCGCCGGGCACTCCCCCGCCGCGCGGCCGGTTCGTGCTGCGCAGCGAGGTCTTCGCCCGGCGTGCCCGGCTCGAGGTGCGGCAGGACGGCAAAGTCCTCGCCAGCGCGCGAGCCCGGCTCATACCAGGCCGCCCGGTCCACCTCGACGCGACCTGGCTGGCACGGGCCGAACTCTCCGCCGGCCCCGTGCAAGTGCTGGTCAGTTGAGCAGATCAGCCAGCCGGTCTGCGGGCGACGAACACGTACTCCCTGCTGTCGTCGTCGAACGGCTCACCGGCGAAACCGCCGTACAGCGCCTCCAGTTCGAGGCCCGCGACGTCCAGGAGCCCGAGCCACTCGTTCCTCGTCGCCCACCACAGGGAACTCGTCGCGCCATTGTCGCAGGTGATGTCGATCCTGCTGTCGCCCACTGAGTACCGGCTCGTGTGCGGGACCGGCTGATCCTGGTGCTGTCCGTCCAGGCGCACGGCAATCTGGTGGTCGAACGCAAGGGCGTTCCACGCGAGCCGGCCGTGCGGCAGTAGCGACGCGGTGACGCGCTCAAAGGTGCGGCGCCGGTCAGCCCAGGTCGGCAGGTGCAGGAGCGCGCGGAACGGGCAGTAGATCAGCGCTGCGGGCTCGTCGAGGGCGAAGTCGCGCATGTCGCCCTCGCGCAGGTCAAGCTCCGCGTCCGCCTCGGCCGCACGTGACCGGGCGTGCTTAAGCATCGCCGGCGAGGAGTCGATGCCGATAACTCGCTGGCCGGTCGCCCGCGCGACCGGGATCGCGACCCGCCCGTTCCCGACCGCGAGTTCGACCAGCGGCCCATCCGCCTGGCGGGCCAGCCCGACGTAGAAGGCGACGTCGGCCGTCATGCCCGCCGACCACTCCTCATACCGATCCGCGAATGCCTCGTCCCAGCTCATCGGCCCATGCTGGCACCCACAACCAGCACGAGCCAATCAATTTTTCCGCAGCCAAGCAAGCTGCCGTTCTTTCGGCCAGGCGGTATGGGCGAGCAGCCTGTGCTCGGTCACGCCGGGCTCCCGCTCCGTCGTCGAGCCTGGTCAGCTGAGGAGCAGGACGGCGTAGGCGGCGAGCCAGTGCTCGACGTTGTAATGATCGCCGACCACATGCGGTAGTGCGGCGTCCGCGTGCCGTCGCGCGGCTTCGAGCGCCCGGCCGATCCGGGGATCGCCCTGCGGCAGGCTCTCTGCCAGCCGCCGCCAGCACCAGGCGCGGCTCGCGTTCAGGCCGTGCAGGTGCGCGATCTGGCCGTCGCTTGAGTCGGAGACCACGGCAGGGGTGAACAGCGCTTCCGGCCCGCCGACGGCGATGCCGGGCAGGAACGCGCCCAGCCAGCCCGAGAACTGCTCCCCCGGCAGAATCTGGGCCATCAGCTCGGCCTCGGCCAGGGCCGGCGACAGAAAATCGTGGCCCGACGGCTCGTATCCGCCTGGATACTCGATGTCTGTCCCGAACCAGTCGCCCGCCCGGTCCGTGATCGCGGTCGCGAGGTCCGGCTTTCCGGACCTGGCCCGGTCCAGCGCGTAGGGCAGCGCACGGGACATGCCGAAGGCACTATTCGGATGCAGGCCGTGCCGGACCGGGTAGACCTCCTTCGCGAGCAGCCGAACATACTGATCGCTGATCGCGTCCGCCAGCGGCGCCAGGGCAGACGTCCAGCGCCGGGCATCCGGGTCATCCCAGCCCGCGGTCTCGTGCACCAGGGTCAGTGCCCAGCTCCAGCCGTAGGGGAACTGGAAGCCCTCATGCCCGCGTGCGATCAGCGCCGCCTCTGCCGCGAGCCCGGCCTCGGTGAACTGGGCGTCCAGCACTGCCCTGATCTCCGCCGCAGGAACGGCGTCGCCAGCTGCCCGCAGCAGCCGGACCAGCAGCCAGTGCATTTCCACGCAGGAGTGCCAGTCAAAGCTGCCGTAGAAGACCGGGGTCAGCTCCCTCGGCCGGACTGGCAGGTCGTCCGGTCCGGTCATCAGGTGCCGGGCGACAGTCGGGAACTCCCTGCCGATGTTGTCCATCGCAACCCGCGCGTACCCGGCTGCCTCGCGCCGCAGCACCGCCGCCCACTCGCTGACCAGCTCGTCCGTCTGCTCCATCATCGCTCCCCGCTGGTCAGCTCAGTCGTCTGCCCCATCGCTGAACCCGCCGTCAGGATGTCCAGGATCTGCTGCCCGTACCTGGCCAGCTTCGTCTCGCCGACCCCGCTGACCGTGCCGAGGCCAGCCAGGTCAGACGGCGCCTCGGCAGCGATCTGGCGCAGCGTCGCGTCGTGGAAGATCACGTACGCGGGCATGCCCTGTTCCTTGGCTGTAGCGCCGCGCCAGGCCCTGAGCTGCTCGAAGACTCCCGCCGCAGCCGGCGGCAGCTCGACCGCAGCGGCGGTCTTCGCCGGCCTGGCAGCCTTCGCTGCCTTCGCGACCGGAGCGGGATCACGCCGCAGCAGCACCTGCCGCTGGCCGGCCAGCACCGCTGCGCTACTGTCGGTCAGCGCGAGCGTGCCGTAATCGCCTTCGACTGTGAGCAGGCCCTGGGCGAGCAGCTGCCGCGCCACGCTCCGCCACTGCATCTCGCTCAGTTCCTCGCCAATGCCGAAAACGCTCAGCGACGCGTGATCCTGCTCGATCACCTTCGGTGTCTTCCGGCCGAGCAGGATGTCGATTACCTGCCCGGCCCCGAACCGCTGCCGCCGCTCACGCAGCAACCGGACGATCGCCGACAGCAGCTTCTGTGCGGCGACCGTGCCATCCCAGGTCTGCGGCGGCGACAGGCAGGTGTCGCAGTTGCCGCACGGGGCGGCGGTCTCACCGAAATAGCCGAGCAGTTGCGCCCGGCGGCACTCGACGGTCTCGCAGAGCGCCAGCATCGCGTCGAGGTGCGCGGCGAGCCTGCGCCGGTGCGCGAGGTCGCCCTCCGAGCCGTCGATCAGCTTGCGCTGCAGCACGACATCGGCCAGCCCGTACCCGAGCCACGCGGTGGCCGGCAGGCCGTCCCTCCCGGCCCGGCCCGTTTCCTGGTAGTACCCTTCGACCGACTTCGGAAGATCCAGATGTGCGACAAAACGCACGTCGGGTTTGTCGATACCCAGGCCGAACGCGATCGTGGCCACCATGACGAGGCCGTCCTCGCGCAGGAAGCGCGCCTGGTTGGTCTGGCGGGTGGCATTGTCCAGTCCGGCATGGTAGGGCAACGCCGGAATCCCGTTGCGGACAAGAAACTCCGCGGTCTTCTCGACCGAGGCGCGGGACAGGCAGTAGACGATCCCCGCGTCGCCGGGATGCTCGGCGCGCAGCAGGTCCAGCAGCTGACGACTGGACTCTTTCTTGGGCTCGATCCGGTATCTGATGTTCGGCCGGTCAAAGCTGGCCACGAAGTGCCTGGCCGACTCCAGGCCCAGCCGGGTCGCGATCTCGGCCCTGGTCGCGCGGGTGGCCGTCGCGGTCAGCGCGATCCTGGGCACGGCGGGCCACCGTTCGTGCAGCGTGGACAGTGCCAGGTAGTCGGGCCGGAAGTCGTGCCCCCACTGCGACACGCAATGCGCCTCGTCGATCGCGAACAACGAGATCGTGCCCCGGTCAAGCAGCCGCAGCATCGACTCGGCGCGCAGCCGCTCCGGCGCCAGGTACAGCAGGTCAAGCTGGCCGGCCACGAACCGGGACTCGACCAGCCGCCGCTGGCCGAGATCCTGCGAGGAATTGAGGAACCCGGCCCGAACCCCGAGCGCCCGCAGCGCGTCCACCTGGTCTTGCATCAGCGCGATCAGCGGCGAGATGACCACTCCGGTACCGGGCCTGACTAGCGCGGGGATCTGATAGCAGAGCGACTTGCCGCCGCCGGTCGGCATCAGCACCAGCGCGTCGCCGCCGCCGATGACGTGATCGACGATCTCCTGCTGTGACCCGCGGAACGACCCGTACCCGAAGACCCGCCCCAGCACCTCCAGTGCTGCCCCGCCCGGCGCCGTCGGTCCCTGTCCCGCGGGTTCTGCGCCGGCCGGTACTGGTCCCGCCGTCTCGGGTGCCGACGACCCCCCCGCCGCGCCTGCCAGATCCTGGCCAACCACGGGGGAAGTCACCGGCCCATTTTAGGGGTGCACCGGGCAAACCGGAGGCGAGGACGGCGAACTCACCAGCGCCTCTGGGCGCCCGTCACGACCTCCGCATAGTTCGCTTATACGACTTTTTGCTAGCACGAGAGGGGCATCCTGCGTGATCGTGGGTATAACCCCGCTGAACCCAGCGGGTTGATACCCACGATCATGATTGCCCAGGGCCAGGAACCGCCCTCGCGCTGGTGATCCCGGCTAGCGGTGCACGGGTGAACCGCGCCGGTCGCCGGCCGGCTGAGCGGCGGCTGCGGTTGCCGCGGCGTCGCTGCCTTCGAGGTGCAGTTGCGGGACGACGGGTTCTAGCCAGCGCGGCATCCACCAGGCGTGCCGGCCGAGCACGGTCATGATCGCTGGGACCAGGATCATCCGGACGATCGACGCGTCGATCAGCACCGCGACCGCCATCCCGATCGCGAGCATCTTTACCGCGGACTGATCGTTAATGACGAAGCTGGAGAACACCGCCACCATGACCGCAGCCGCGGTGGTGATCACCCGAGCGGTGCTGCCGATCCCGATCGCGACGCTCCGGCGCGCGTCGCCGGTCGCGATCCAGGCCTCATGCACGCGGGAGATCAGGAACACCTCGTAGTCCATGGACAAGCCGAAGACGATCGCGAACACCATCATCGGCACGTAGGCCGGGATCGGCGATGTGGTGTGCACTCCGATCAGGCTGGCGCCCCAGCCCCACTGGAAGACAGCCACGATCACGCCGTAGGCCGCCCCGATCGACAGCAGGTTGAGTATCGCGGCCTTGATCGCGATGACCACCGATCGGAACGCCATGGTCAGCAGCACGAACGCGATCGCCACCACGGCGAGGATGAGCAGGAGCATGCGGCTGCTGATCTGGTCCGTGAAGTCCACGTTGCCCGCGGTGGTTCCCGTGATATAGGACGTGGCGTGGTACCTGGGCAGTACGTCGTCGCGGAGCGTCTTGACCAGCGCGGTCGTCGCCCTAGCCTGCGGTGACGTGGTCGGCACCGCGTTGAACACGGCCACGGTCGCAGCCTTGTTCACCGAGGCCGGCGTCACCGACGCGACCCCCGCCGTGCCCGCGACGCCCTTGGTCATCGAGCTCAGCAGCGAGGAGTCCGCGGAGCTTGACTGCTTTGGCAATTTAACGACAACGCTCAGCGGACCGTTCGCACCCTGGCCGAAGCCGGCACTGATGTAGTCATAGGCGCGGCGACTGCTGTCCGTTACGGGATTGGTTCCGTTGTCCGGCTGGCCGAGATTGATCGAGAGCAGCGGGATCGCCAGGCCGAGGAGCAGCAGGACACTGGCTATCCCCCACGGCCAGGGCTGCCCGGCGACCCGGCGTCCCCAGCGGGCGAAGGCACTTTGCTCGTGCCGCTCCTGCGTGGCGACCGCGGTCTGCTTCGCCTGCTGCTGCGCCGAGATGCCCGCCCGGTGCGCACGAGCACGGGCAGGCAGGGACCGGATGTTGTTCTTGACCAGGCCCATGAACGAGGGCACGAGCGTCAGCGCCGCCGCCATGGTGATCGCGACCACGATCGCCGCCGCGAGGCCCATCGACCCGACGAACGGGACGCCGGAGATGTACAGGCCGAGGATCGCGACCACGACCGTGCTGCCCGCGATGACGATCGCCGAGCCAGATGTGCCCGCGGCGCGAGACGCGGATGTCACGACGTCCATGCCGCCGTCCAGTTGCTCGCGGTGCCTGGCGGTGAGGAACAGGCCGTAGTCAACCGCGACACCGAGACCGAGCAGTGTCGCGACGGTCGGGGCCGTGGTCGGGAAGGTGCTGACCGAGGCGAGCAGCCCGACCACCGACAGGCCTGCTCCCACGCTGAAGATCGCGGACACTAGCGGGACCGCCGCGGTGATGACCGAGCCGAACATGAACACCAGCAGGAGCAGCGCGAACCCGAGGCCGATGACCTCGGATACCGTGTCGGAAGTCTGCTGGCCGATCTGCCCGGCACCGCCGCCGTACTCCACTGCCAGGCCCGCCTTGCGGGCCGGCGCGACGGCGTTGTTCAGTTCGTTGAGATAGGAGGTCGTCAGGCCGGCCGGGTTGTCTGACCAGGACACGCTGGTGTAGGCGATGGTGCCGCTCTTCGACACAGCGCCGGTGGGTGACGACGCGAACGGGCTGACCGCCTTGATCACGTGCGGCAGCTTGGACACGTTCGCCGTGGCCTGGTCCACCGCGGTCTGCTGCTGCGCCACCGTGCCGTGGCTGGCGTGAAAGACGATCTGCCCGCCGAAGCCACCCTGCTGCGGATAGTCGCTGTTCAGCAGGTTGAGACCGTTCGACGAGCCGCTGTCTGGCACCGTGTAGTCATTGACGTACGTGCCGCCGAAAGCGCGCGCCGCTGCCAGCAGGCCGCCGAGAATGACCAGCCAGGTAACTATGACGATCCAGTGCCGGCGGGCAGCGAATCCGCCCAGCCGCTCCAGCAGGTTGCTCATGAACCCCCACGTCCGGCCGTTGCAGCGGCGAATGTCCTTGCGCCGGATCGTGCCACGCCTGCCTCCACGGCTCATCGCCCGTCAGGGGTGATATGCGCGGGCCGGACTGTACCGTGTGGCCGTGAGCGTTCGTGTTCATTGAGGCCATTCGCATGGCCGCCGGTGCCGGGGCCGCGCCTACGCGGCCGGCAGGCGCCTCAGGATCTCCTGCACTGCGCCCTTAATCTCGGCCACATCGGACTTCAGGCCGGCCACATCGGACTTCAGGCCGGCCACATCGGACTTCAGGCCGGCCACATCGGACTTCAGGCCGGCCACGTCCTCAATCAGACTGCCGAGCTGCTGAGTATGCCTGTCCTGCGTGCGCAGCATGGTCTCCTGGATCCGACGCATCTTCGCCATGTCGGCACGTGTCTGACGCAGGCTCACGCCCAGCGCCTCGGCCTGGCCAGGACCGGCCCAGGTCACGAGGTGGTCTACCCGCAATTCCAATTCACTCACTCGATATTCGAGGGTCGTCATGACCGTAACGATAGGACGCGCCTCCGACAGCACATCTCAGCCAGGATGGCACTTCTGGGCTCGCTGGCGCAGGCATTCCGGCTGCCCGCGAGGGGCAAGGATCAGGCAGCCCAGCCACCATGACAAGGGTCCCCAGTACCGCGACGGCCAGCCACCAGGTCGACCGGACGGACACCGCCCGCGCACCGTTCGGGGCAGCGAACAGCGCAATGCCTGCGCGCTGACGTCTGTAGGTTCCCCGACGTCAGTGGCAATAGATCCTGGATGACCTGCGGTCTCCCGGAGTCCCGCCACTGCGTACGGGTCGCGTCTACCTGGTTTCGGTGGCAATTCTGCCGGGCCGCTCGCGGTGGCGTGCAGGGACAGGCCAACCGTCAGGCCCGCCCGACGCTTAACTGGCAATTGCCGGTCGACTGCCAGTCCATCCTGGGAATTGCCAGTTCATCCGGGGAACCTACAACGTCAATCTAGGTCGAACTCGCCGTCCCTGACCCCGGCCGTGAATGCCTCCCACTCGGCAGGTGTGAAGATCAGCGCCGGGCCGTCCGGGTGTCTGGAGTCGCGGACCGCGATGATCTGCTCGCTGCCTTCCTTGGAGCCCGGGGCGAAGGCGACCTCGATACACGCCTCGTCGCTGTCGTCACTGCCAGCGCTCCTGCGCCACACGGCCCCAGACAGGTCCGCTTCAATCTTGGCCATCGGGCATCTCCTCCGAGCAAAGCTGCTGTAGCGCCGGCCAGCGCTGGCCCCCAGCCGAGGTCGGCCGACGGATCCTCTCGGCCGAGGCCGACGTCCGTTCGTCTCAGACTAGGTCGAACTCACCGTTTCGGATTCCAGCTGTAAATGCCGACCACGAATCCTTCGAGTCACGCACCGCGAGGAAGCGGCCAGGCAGGTCAGAGGCGACCTCAACCGCAGATGCTGCACAGGGTAGCGCCGCTCCCGTACCGTGTCGAACAGCATTGTCAGTTCAGCAACCGGATGGCTCCGCGCTGAGAGTCTGGCCGCGCCCGGAGCCAATGGGAACGGGCGCGGCCAGACCGGGCTGCCTGGCGTGCTCCACAGGCTGCCGCGGTGTGCGATGCCGGGGGGACCTACACGCCACGGGGTGGCTCAACCGGGCTGGCCGCACACGACATCCAGGATGTCGCAACGAGGTCGGCGGCTGTGTCCGGCTTGGCAGGCGTGGCTCATTGTCCGGCTTTCAGGAGCTGGCGGGCGGTCTGCTCGTACTCGGCGATCAGCCCGGTGTCGCGGCCGTGGTCGTCGCACTGGCCGCTGGTCGCGGCGGTGCAGTCGGCGCACGGGGCGGCG
>OCZU010000374.1_pt1 | contig 31560 bp, 30 predicted proteins | sample 1539001 | NCBI WGS metagenome assembly OCZU01 (sample SAMEA3539306, study PRJEB22396) | soil metagenome | biome: tundra; feature: field; material: soil | place: USA | collected 2010-05 | depth 0.15 m | reverse complement strand
CCGACTTCACCCGCGGCGAGGTGCTGAAAGCTCTCAACTCGCGGGCTGACGGAAACCATGTCGAACACACGTTTAGCTCGATGGAGCAAAGCATGGCCGAACTAAAAGCCACCATGCTTCGCCTGCAATCTGTTTTGGAAGGAGTGAACAATGCCAAAAGCGCCGCCGGATCGTAAATCCTTGTTGCTGGCCCTGATCTTCGTCTGCGTCTCTTGCTTTCTGCCCATCGTGTCCGGCCAGACACGACCCACGGTCGCCGCGCCGGAGACTCAAGGGGCCAATCTTCCCGCGCAGGCGATCGGCGCCAACGACCTGATCGCTGTCTCGGTATACGACGCGCCGGAACTGACCCGCACGGTGCGCGTAAGTACCGACGGATTCGTCCGCCTTCCGATGCTCAAACAGCGGGTGAAGGCGCAAGGCCTGATGCCGGGAGAACTCGAGTCGGCAATTGCCAAGGCTTTGCAGGACGAGCAGATTATCGTGGACCCCTTCGTTACGGTGACCGTGGCCGAATACAACAGCCACCCCATCTCCGTGGCTGGCGCCGTCAAGCAGCCCCTCACCTTCCAGGCCACCGGCCCTGTCACCTTGCTCGAAGCCATCACGCGAGCGGGCGGCCTCTCTCCTGAAGCCGGCGCCGAAATCCTGGTCACCCGCACCCAGCCCGGCCCGGACGGAACCGCTTCCGCCCTGGTCCAGCGCATATTGGTCAAAGGCCTTATTGATGCTGCCGATCCCGCCCTGAACATCGTCTTGAGCGGCGGCGAGGAGATTCGGGTACCGGAAAGTGGCAAGGTTTATGTTGTCGGCAACGTCAAAATGCCCGGCGCCTATCCCATGGGGGATGGTACCGAGACCACCGTTCTGAAGATTATGGCCCTTTCCCAAGGCCTCATGCCATATGCCGCCAAAGAAGCCTATATCTACCGTCGCGAAGGCAATGGCAGCAAGAACGAAATTCCCATTCCTCTGAGCAAAATCATGGAGCGCAAAGCCCCCGACACGCCCCTTCTAGCCAACGACATTCTGTACGTGCCCGATAATAAGACCCGCCGGATGACCGTGGGCACCCTCGAAAAACTCATGATCGTGGGCACCGTAGCAACCGGCGCTATAATCTACACCGTGTTACGGTGATCGCATAATCTGTTCATCTGGTTCAGGAATGGTTTCAAATATGAATGATACAAATGCCCTCCCTCCCGCCCTTCAACCTCAACAGCCCACGTGGCACGGCTACGATGCCGAACCTGAAGCTGCCGCCGTCCCCCTTTCCCACTATCTCTGGATTCTCCGCCGCCACCGCTGGAAGATCGTCGGCTTCGTCCTCGGCTGCGTGGCGGCCACTATGGTCATCTCGGCGCGTCTCACCCCCATCTACGAATCCACTGTGACCGTCGATGTGGATCGTCAGGTGCCATCCGGGGTCGTTGGCCAGGACGCCACGCGCATGCCCGCGAACGATTCGGAGCAATTTCTCGCGACCCAGGTGAAGCTCATCCAGTCCGATTCCGTCCTCCGCCCGGTGGCTCAGCAGTATCATCTCCTCGATCTCCGAAAAGATGCTTCCCACAACACACCTCAGAGGTCCCGGGCCGCGGAAGACGCTCCTGTCGTCCTCAAGCAGCTCAAGGTCTCCCGTCCGCCTAACACTTATCTGCTGCTGATCAGCTACCGTTCCCCGGATCCGCGCCTGGCGGCCGATGTGGCCAATGGCATTGCCCAATCTTACGTCGAACACACGTACAATATCCGCTTTCGCTCGTCCGCCTCTCTCGCCTCTTTCATGGAAAAGCAGATCGAGGAATTGAAGGCCAAGATGGAGCGCTCCTCCTCCGCCCTTGCCCAGTTCGAGCGCGAGTTGAACGTCATCAACCCTGAGGAAAAGACCAGCATCCTCTCTTCCCGCCTCCTTCAGCTCAACACCGAGTACACCAACGCCCAGACCGACCGCGTGCGCAAAGAAGCTGCTTGGAAATCCGTACAAAGCGGCTCGCTCGAATCGGCCCAAGTTTCCACACAGGGCGAGGACCTCAAAACGCTCTCTCAGAAGCTGGATGATGCGCGCCAGAAATTCGAGGACGTCAAAACCCATTACGGCGCCAACCACCCTGAATACCGCAAGGCCTCCGTTCAAGTCGAGGAGATCCAGCGGCAATTGCGCGACGCGCGCCAAAACGCCGCCCTGCGAGTTGAAGTCGAGTACCGCGAGGCAGTCAACCGCGAAGCCATGCTGCGTAAGGCTGTAGCCGAGACCAAGGCCGAGTTTGACGGCGTCAACGCCCGGAGCTTCGAGTATCAGGCGCTGAAGCGCGAGGCCGAGGCCGACAAGACGCTCTATGAGGAGTTGGTCCGTAAAATCAAGGAAGCTGGGATCAACGCCGGATTCCAGAACAGCTCCATCCGCATCGCCGACCCCGCCCGCGCTGGAGACAAGCCCGTCTTCCCTGACATGAAGCTGAACGCCCTGCTGGCCTTGCTGTTCTCCGCCCTGCTATCCGTGGGCGCTGCCTTCATGAGCGACGTTCTCGACAAATCTATCCGTGACCCCGAGCAGATCGCCAGTGTCTTCAAGACCGAGGTGATGGGCAGCCTGCCGATGGTGAAGTCCTGGCACCGCCGTGCCGTCCCGGCCCTTACGGGCGAAACTGGTACCACGGCGCTGGTAAGCACGAATGATTCCGAGCGGCAGGGCCGAAGATACGGTGTGACCGGGTTCGAGGAAGCCGTCCGCAGCCTCCGCAACTCCATCCTGCTGGGTACCTTCGACCGCCGCCTCAAATCGCTCATGATCACGAGCGCCGCGCCGGCCGAGGGCAAGACCACCGCCGCCGTCCATTTGGCCATCGCTCACGCCCAGCAGAAGCATAAAACCTTGCTGATCGACTGCGACATGCGCCGCCCAGGGGTCCACACCAAGCTGGGAATCAATCCGGAATCCGGCCTGGCAGCGGTCCTCCAGAACGGCTTGCAATGGCGCGAAAAACTGGTCAAACTCGTGGAACTCCCCGACCTGGACATCTTGCCCAGCGGCTTCTCCAGCCGTCGCGCCGCCGACCTCATCGGCGCCAGCCTCCCCCGTATCCTGGAAGAAGCCGTCCCAGACTACGACTTGATCGTCATCGACTCCCCGCCTATCCTGGGTTTTCCTGAACCGCTGCAGATTGCCGCCGCCGTAGACGGCGTTGTCATCGTCGCCCTGGCTGGCCAAACCAACCGCAACGCTGTGGGTTCCGCCCTCACTACCCTGCAGCGTGTGCGCGCTAACGTCGTTGGGCTTGTGCTGAACGAGGTGACCAAGGACATGAGCGATAGTTATCACTACTACTACGGTTACTATGGGAAGTACTCCAGATACTACAAGCCAGCCGAGGACGCTTGAAAAGCTCTCCGCCTAGTCGTTCGCCGAACGGAATGGTGGGTGGTTGTCGCTCGGCCTGCCGGGGGTGCGATTCGGCGTGGCCGGGATCCGGCCGCGAAGATTGATTAGGCGACCTGTACTTGATACCTACCGAGATCAGATCGTGGAACGGCGCTGCCAACGCCATCAACGAGGTATGGCGTGCCGATTCCCTACGAGGCCGCTTTGCTAGAGGTGCCGTGTGGTCTCTTATTGGGGCGGTCATATCGCAGGGGTGTACCTTGGCCGCATCAATCATCATCGCCCGGCTACTCGGCCGAGAGCAGTTTGGCGAGTACGGCATCATCCAGAGCACAGTTGGTATGCTAGGCGTGTTTGCTGGCCTGGGACTCGGCGTCACAGCAACGAAACATGTCGCCGAGTTCCGCACTATTGATCCGGAACGCGCCGGGCGAATCATTGCGCTCGGTTGCGTTGTCGCCATCGTATCAGGGGGACTGCTCGCGCTCGGCTTGGTCGCATATGCACCAACGCTTGCCACAAAGACGTTGAACGCCCCCGCGTTGGCTGACGAACTGCGCATCGCCAGTGTCCTTTTGTTTTTCAATGCATTCAACGGCGCCCAGACTGGTGCCCTTGCTGGGTTTGAGGCTTTCCGGACTATTGCCCGGATCAGCTTGGCCCGGGGACTCGTAACATTTCCCGTCACCGTGGGCTTGGCGCTTCTGTGGCGGCTGCCGGGAGCAGTCTGGGCGTTGGCTTTCACGGCAGCCGTCACCTGCTTTTTGAGCCAACTTGCGCTGCGACGGCACTGCGCGGCACTCGGAATCCGCCCGCAGCTCTCCTTTGCGTGGAAGGAACGGCGGGTCCTTTGGACCTTTTCAACACCAGCATTCCTCGGCGCAGCGATGGTCGGCCCAGTAACCTGGGCGGCAAATACCATGCTTGTGAATCAACCGGGCGGTTACGCCGAAATGGGCGTCTTCAGCGCTGCGAGCCAGTGGAGAACCGCGTTACTCTTTCTTCCTGGCCTCGTCGGCCAAGTCGCTGTTCCGATGCTCGCCTCGCTTCAGAATGCAGGAGGAAGACGCCCCGCTCGCAGGGTGCTCGTCGGCTCCATACTGACGAATGCCTTTTTTACTGTTCCAGTTCTTTTGGTCCTGCTGCCGTGCAGCGGATGGGTTATGTCTTTCTATGGCGCGGCGTTCTCGGCCCGTGGGCGCGTGCTCGAGGTTTCACTGCTTTCCGCAACCTTGCTAGCGATTCAGACGCCCGTCGGCAATTTTATCACCGCCTTCGGGAGGACATGGGTGGGCTTTTTCATGAACGTGGGCTGGGCTGCCTGCTTCCTCTTCACCGCCCACGTCCTCCTCGCCTCGGGCTGGGGGGCGCAGGCTCTCGCTTGTGCTTACCTTACCGCTTATCTCGCACATGCTATATGGACCTTCTGGTTCGCCGCGGCCGTGCTCCGGCGTTTCCAAACACCCTTAGCAATTGCCACAACAGGAGTAGCACCGCTTGCTTGAGAAACCGTTCGACCGTTCTGGGCTCGCTTCCCTTGACGACCTCTCCACGCCCCTGTGGCACTCCCTGTTCTCGCACTTAGAAACAATTCAGAACGAGTTCACTGCCGCGCGACCCCATTGTTCGGATTACCCATGGCCTACAGATCCCCTTCATAACTGTACGAGAGTGTGGGAGTACCCTTTCGTCTACCACCATCTGCAATCTCACCGAGGTAGATTCCCGGCGCGCTCTCTGCCGAAGATAGTCGACCTAGGCTCTGGCGCAACGTTCTTTCCATTTGCTATTGCTCAGCTAGACTATAGTGTGATTGCGGTCGATGCTGATGCGAGAGCTAAGCTTTCTATGGACCGCGCCATCGGTGCGGTATCCACAGGCGCCGGCGCTGTGACTTCCCTGCTGTCCGACGCCCGCTCAATCGCCCTGGAGACAGAGTCTGTTGACGTATTTTACTGCATCAGCGTTCTCGAACACATACCCGACTTTCAAGATGTTATCGCCGAGGTTCGGCGGGTCCTTCGTCCCGGGGGACTATTCGTGCTCACCTTTGATGTGGATTTACGCGGCAACGGCGAACTGGGTCCAGCCTCGTATACGCGCCTTATGGACGCGCTGCACGCCTCATTCTCCATGATCTATTCCGAGAAGATCGTCCATCCTCTCCGTGTGTTGACTTCGAACAATAGTATCTATCCGATGTACCCCAAGCGTTCCGCCCTGGATCCTTTAGTGCTGCCACTTAAGCGCTACTTTCGTCGCGCATACAACCGGCTTCGCCAGCTCGAATCACCGGCGGGTCCACTGCTAATCAGTACATATGGCGCCTGCCTGAGTAAATGCGACCATTCCCCCAGATCCGATTCTGACAATGCACCGCCAGAGCCAGACGCGACGCCGTAATCGGAATCATTGATGACTTCTCCTACACCGTCATGAATACCCCAAAAGTCACCATTGCACTACCCACCTACAATCGCTCCGAATTGGTCGTACGCGCGATCCGCAGTGCCCTCACGCAAACATTTACCGACATTGAGGTCGTCGTTTGCAACGACGCTTCCATCGACGATACGGTGGCGCGCATCAACGAAATCTCAGACTCGAGGCTCCGACTGATCACTCACTCCCGCAATGTCGGTATGTTCAAAAACCTGAACTTTGGACTTGAACAGGCCCGGGGTGAATTCTTCACCATGCTGATGGACGACGACTATCTCGAACCCACATGCATCGAGGCGCTGCTCACGCCGTGGGAGAACCTTCCCGCGCTGGCTTTTTCTTATGGGCAATACTGGCGCTTAGAGAACAACCAAAAACGATTAATGGCCAGCTCCGGCCCGGAACGCGAGGCTGGCATCGACTACGTCACTGCCTGGTGGTCCGGGCAGCGCGCAACGATCCTTCACAGTGCTCTGTTTCGCACCGCTAAGCTACGAGCAATTGGCGGCTTCCCAATGGTACTTAACGGTGACGTTCACGCGCAACTGCGTATGGCATTTGAGGGCGAGGTGGCCCACGTAAGGATACCCTGCTCTACCTATTGCGCCCACGAAGGAACCATAACAAAGGCTATACCGCCGATAACGGACTTCGAAAACAGAGCAGCTTTGTTCGCGATGTGTCACGACGTGATACGGTCGCGATCGATTCCGATACCTAGCGCTTTTGAGCGCGTGAATCGGCATTTTGGTAATTGGGCATGCACTGCGTTGCTCGCATCCGCCTCTGCGGGCGCAACCAAAGCAACCATTATGCGCCAGAGCTGGCAGGTGCATCACTTCCTTGCTCAAAAGCTGTGGTTGTCGGCTCCAGTAGTCACAGGTTGCGTCGCTCTTCCCTCCGCGGTCCTCGCCCGGATACGGAAATTCGCTATGCAAAGACGAAACGCCAACGTCAATGATACAACGCCGCAAACAATACAACGAACATAGGAGCGTAATGTGGATCATTATAAAAGCTACTATAAAGATAAGCGAGTGCTCGTTACTGGTGGGGCCGGCGCTATCGGGTCGAATCTCACCAGGGCACTTGGTGAATTGGGGGCGGAGCTAGTAATTGTGCTGGACGACCTTTCTGCTGGATACAGGTGGAACGTGCCAAGCCTCGGCAATCTGCTTTTCGTTCAGGGCTCAGTTACGGACGAAGTATCTCTAAAGCGCGTCTTTCAGACAAAACCGAGCGTCGTCTTTCACTTGGCCGCCTTCTTCGCGAATCAGAACTCCGTAGACTATCCACAGCGCGATTTGATGACGAACGGCTTCGGTACGCTGCTGGTGTATCAGTATTGCCAGATGTGCGGCGTGGACCGAGTGGTCTACGCCTCGTCGGGCTGCTCGATTTACGGGTCTCAGGCGCCGCTTCCACTGGTGGAAGATTTTAGCTCCATGTACCTCACAAGTCCCTATCAGATCACAAAGATGCTAGGCGAGCTTTACGGAAACTTTTTCCACCACCACTACGGTTTACCGCTCGTTAAGACGCGGTTCTTCAACTCCTACGGACCGGGTGAGGTGCCCGGGCAGTATCGGAATGTCATTCCGAATTTCATCTATAGAGCACTACGTGGCCTTCCACTTCCATTTACGGGTAGCGGCGAGGAGACGCGCGACTTCACGTACGTAGCGGACGTCGTGGACGCACTGCTGCGCGCTGGCTACTTAGAGCAAGCGATTGGCAAGGAGATGAACATTGCCTCAGGCAGTGAAACCAACATACTGCAGATGGCACAACATATTAACGAATTGACGGGCAACCTGGCGGGGGTGAGCCGTGCTCCGCACCGCGCCTGGGACACCAAGAAGCGGCTGCTCGCATCTATTGATCGGGCGCGAGAAGTGCTTGGGTACGAGCCGCGAATGTCCTTTGATGAGGGGCTGAAGGCTACGGTCGACTGGTTCAGAGCCAACTGGGAGTCGATCGCTCGGGACGCGGAGTTTCCGCCCGGAATGTCGGCCGCGGTGCATGGTGTTGTGGTCGGTGAGGCAAACGCGACAAATAACGGCGTCGCGTTGTCCTGAGGCTCATGGGACCGATCTGCGCTTTCATTTCATCTCCAAGACTTAGCGTTTTTCTAGGGCGGTGTGTAGACATCGGCCATGGGACACAGGTGCTCGCGTGACTGTCTCAACCAGCGCGCCAGGCGGCATTTGGGTTTATGCCCTGCCATTCCACGGATTTGCAGAAAACGTTGCGCTGCGTGCGTCAAGCTTTCATGGTTGAGCCGTGGAACGGATGTTGTGTCAGCGAAGCTCTCAAACTGAACGAAGGCGAGGCTGTCGCTATCTCTTGATCAGTGCCGGCATGTATGATGTCCCCGGCTTACAGAAGCGGAATAGTCGTCGCTGAAGCGTATCGCCGAGCAAGTTGCATATACGATAACAAGGAGTGTTTACGATGCGCACTGTTAGCGTCGTCATACCGACGTTCAACGCCGCCCAGTACATCGGGCTCGCTGTTGAGAGCGTCCTGGCACAAAGCGTCAAGATTCACGAGATATGTGTTGTCGACGATGGATCCACGGATCAAACTCAGCAGGTTCTTGAAAAATTCGGCAAACGCATCCGTTCATTTAAACAGGATAATCAAGGGCCATCTGCAGCCCGAAACCGGGCGCTGGATGAAGTGACCGGTGACGTAATTATTTTTCTGGACGCCGATGACACTCTCGACAGGAATGCCGCTCGGGCGCTGACTACTGGCTACGAACGTGCGATCCGGCTTGGGAAGAACGTAGGGGTAGTCTATGGCGACTATTGGCTCGTAGATGCCGCGCAACGGTACAGACGGCGTATGTCTGTTGGACGGGTTTCGCGGGACCGGCTGATAGTCGAGCCCTGCGTAATTCCCAGCGGCATGCTCGTAGGTCGCGATTGCGTCGCGGCAGTTGGCAGGTTCGATCCGAGTCTGAACAGTGTTGAGGACTGGGACTATTGCCTGCGGATCGCTTGTGCGGGTTTTGAATTTGTCAAGATCCCAGACATAACCTGTGCACACTGCGAACACGGAGCGAGCCTCAGCAAACACGAAGAGCGAGCGAATGCACAACGCCTGAAACTGCTCAACCGTTGGGCTGCGGACCCGAAAATCAGCGATGCCGAGTGCGCTCGTATTCGTCGGGAAGTTGCGCGAACATTGCTCCGCCGCGCACGGCAACAGATCTACAGCCGTCAGTGGGATTCGGTCGAGGCGTCTTTGGCGGCCGCGCTGAGTGAAGACGTGTCGCTGTTGGGAGATCCTTTCCTGATTTCGTATTGCACCATTTACGTCGGGCCATTCTTTCGCGAGACGATGTCGCTTGCGGACGTTGAGGCAGGAATTGAACTTGCTGCGGACAAAGTAGTAGCAGTGTTCCACCGACAAGGCAAACCCGCGCGATACCTGAGCGCCGGGCGCAAACTTGCCATATCCATCGAACTCCTTCTTCGCCATCGCTACATCGCCGCGGCAATCGATGCGCTCGGTATCTGCCTCTTCCATCCTGGTGCCATGTTGAGCGCTGTTCGAACCGCTCGTTACGAATGGGCGCGTGCTAGATCTATCAGATCACACTGAGCTAGCGAGGTCTTCGACCTCAAACGACGAGCATCACAGCGGCCAGCATAGCTTTTGCGGAGGTACGGGCATGACTGGAGGTGGCATACGTGGTTCCGATACCAGCCAAAGACGATCTAACTCCGGTTCGCCGTCCTGGAAAGTCGGTCTTGTCGAACGAAATGCCGAACCGCAGAGTCGGCATCGCGTTACCTGAGAGGCGTGTTTCCCTTGCTCTGGTGACGGACGAGATGAGACATCGGAAAATGCAAAGCTGCCCGGCCGGTTCCGGGCTCAGGTGGGCTCACACAACGCGAATAAGAGCAGGCTGCCGAAGTAGGCAGGATTGTAATTCCGTACGGCTGCTCTTTGTGGTCCTGAGTGATGCTCCTTAACCTGCCGCATCGCGGCTCAAAAGCATTTCCCAGCCAAACTGATTGAGACTGCATGGCGAAGATTTTGGTTACCGGCGGGGCAGGATTCATCGGCTCCCATCTTTGCGATCATCTCGTGGGGGCGGGCCACCAGGTGATCGTGCTCGACGACCTGTCGTCGGGAAAGTTGCGCAATATCAGGCAACTCCAAGGCAAGGTGAGGTTTATCCACGATTCTGTGCTTAACCTGCCTGCCTATGCGGATGTGCTCGCCGGCGTTACCCGGGTTTATCATCTAGCGGGGTTGATCTCCGGGTATGACAGCCTCCGGAACCCGGACGAATATCTCGATGTTAACCTTCGGGGACTATTAAGGGTGATCGAACTGAGCAAGTCCGCATCGGATATCCGCATCATCTTTGCCTCGAGCTCCACGGTTTATGGCAACCAACTGGGAGCGTCGTGCTGCGAATCGGACTATCCAGCGCCCATGACTGTGTATGCCCTTTCGAAGTGCGTCGGCGAGCATCTGCTCGATATGTACTCCTCGATGTATGGCTTCAGTTACGTGTGTTTGCGCCTCTTTAACGTTTATGGTTCACGGCAAAGTCTCGACCACCCCTATGCGAATGTGACGTGTAAATTCTCGGCGGCGGCTGCCTGCGGCGCGCCGATCCTTCTCTATGGCGACGGCGAGCAGTCGCGGGATTTTGTATTCGTGGACGACGTCGTGCGAGCGTTTTTGCTGGTGGCGGACGTCAGTGCAGAGCGCATCTATAATGTTGGCACCGGCGCCGATACGAAAATCAACGAACTCGTCACGGCACTGGAAAGTCTGGCGGGCAGCCATCTGGCGGTCACGAAAATGCCGGCATGGCCGAACGATATTCGTAACATCAGGGCCGATGTTGCGCGTTTGCAAAAAGAGTTCGGTTTCAGGCCGTCCGTTAACATCAGGGAAGGCCTGCGACGGACGGTGGACTGGTTTCGATCCGAAGTCCACGCGGTGGAGGCTACGTGAGAAGCTCACCGCTCGTAGGATCTGCCCAAGATCCGGCTTTACCGTCCCAATCCCCCGTTGTGTGGTTGGTCGTCTCCTCCTTCCGCCATGATCGCGAGATCGCCACCATGCTCGAGGGCGTGCAGAACTTGCCGAGCCAGTTATTCAGTCGGATTCTGATTGTGGATAGCCTTGGTACCGGAGAGATCCCAAAGTTGATTGCACGCCGTGGCTGGCAAAACGTCGTCTATTACTCGTACGACCATAATTTGGGATCGGCTGGAAATCTGTCAGAGCGCTTGCGGCTAGCGGCCGAAGCCGGCGCTGATCTCGCCTATGCGCTTAACCATGATGGACACGTTCAGCCTGAAGTGGTGCGCTCGCTCCTGAAGCACGCGATGCGACTGCCTCACCTGGGAGCCATCTACCCCCTTGCATACAAAAGCCGTGCTGCCGCCTATAACATCACGGGCACGCGCGACCTTCCGCTCCCGGCAAAACTGGTGCAGGAGAAGCCGCGAGGCGAACTGATTGATGTCTATTGGAGCAGCAGCAACGGTGCGTTGTACACAATGGAGCCGGTTCGTGCCGGACTGCTGCCGTGGTCCGAACTTTGGATGGGTTGGGAGGATCTCGAATACGGATGGCGCCTGACCGACCACGACTATCGCCAGGTGATGGCCTGCGACGCGGTGTTCATCGATAACTACGAGTATGTGCGCCTTCCTCCTTGGCTTGGTAGCTGTCGCCTCGTCGATAAACCTGCCTGGACTACATATTATTCAATTCGGAACCTTGTGCTGGTCACCCGCCGCACGCGCCCTGTAATGAAATTTGCCGCGGTTACAGCTATGCGTGTCCTCCAGCAATGTTTTCTGATCTTGCTTTTCCGGCGGAACAAGATTTTACGCCTCTTGTGTTTGCTAGCTGGCCTCATCGACGGTTTGCGTAACCGAACCGGCAAGTGGATTTTGCCGAAAGATACTGTAGCAGTTCCAAGCAGTCCCATAAGGTCCACCGCGCCTTAGGTAGAATACTGCGTGACAGATATCTTACACTGCTAGCGAGAATCGCGCAGATGAATGCCAGCAGAGGATTTGCCGCGTCTACTATGCATTCATGGAAGCGTGGAAATCGCACAGTTTTGCAACGACTACCCAAACGACTACCCAATGGTTGGCGCTGTCTCTGAAAGATTCTAAATGCCGTTACCTTTCTACTGGCAATCCGATGGCATTGTTGCACGTGTCGCGTTGGTGCTGTGCGGCGTGGTGTTCCTGGTGTTGGTGCTACGGCGCTTCCGCCGAGAGCGGGTGATTGCTCGGTTGTTGCCTGCGGCTGTGCTGTGGCACTTTATGGTTTGGGCTTTGAATGCTTTTTGGTTGTTTCCGTATTACGTGTCTGTAACCGGGGTCGATTGCTACGGGTACCATCACGACGGTATTACGATCGCCAAGATGATTCGCTCCGGTGATTGGGCAAGTATCCTCTGGGGTTGGAACACAGCGGCGATGCCGATCATAACGGGCTTTCTTTACGTCCCGTTCGGCGGGGATATCTATGGGGTATTGTTTTTTTCAGCTGTCTTAGGCCTTTGTGGTGGGCTGTATTTCTGCCGCGCATTCGGCCTTTGGGCCAGACCTGCACAGATGAGACGGTACGCTCTAATTATCCTGTTTCTGCCATCATTCGTGATATGGACGAGCAGCTTTGGCAAGGATAGCTGGATGGCTTTGGGCTTAGGCCTGGCAGCCTACGGCTACTCCTCAGTGCTCAAACTGGGCGGAACAGGCCTTTGGCATTTGTTAGCTGGTGTCGCGATCACCACCGTTGTCCGCCCTCATGTCGCCGTGACGCTTGCAGCGTCCATGGCCCTCGCCTACGTGTGGGGCTTGACAAGGGCACGTCACGTCTCGATCCTGGTAAAGGTTCAAATGGTCGTCGCGCTTATTGCCATGCTTGCCTTGCTCGCCTCAGTGGCGCGAGGCTTCCTCAAGTTGTCGGATGTTTCCGCCGAGAGCTTGCAAGAATACGGGGAGAGCAGATCAGCGAGGAACGCAACCGGTGGGTCGGCTGTTGAGATTGGCGCGGCGCCGGGTCTGGCCGGAACACTTGTTGCGTTCCCCCGTGGGATCGTACGTGTGCTCTTTCAGCCGTTCCCTTGGGAGGTCCACAGTGTCAGCGCAGGCATGGCGGCAGGGGAAAACCTCTTCATCCTTTGGTTCGTCCTCAGCCACTTGAGGCGGCTTCGGCCGTTGCTTCGCGGAATGGTTCGTGAGCCATATGTACTGTTTTCATCCATCCTCGCGTCCGGGTTGCTATTAATGTTCAGCCTTACGCCTAATCTTGGGCTGCTATCCCGCGAGCGCGCGCAGTTGCTGCCGTTCCTGTTCGGGTTGCTCGTAACGGCGGAAGCTGTTCGGAAACGCGGGACGCGGCTTGCGCGTATGACGGCGCGTGCTGGGTGGCCTTATAGCCAAGGCCGCACGTTGTCAGGCACGCAAACTGCTCTTCCTTCGAAATCAGCGAACTGTAGGATTCCGCCATCACCACTGCGGACACATGGCCATCGACTTGATATCAGCTAATTGCGGCAGGTAGGCACACTCGGATATGTGTGGAATAGTTGGCGTTTTTGAGAGGACGGGGGCGCCCGCCGACCGTGCCGCAGTAGCTGCAATGGCGCGCGTCATTCGCCACAGAGGCCCGGACCACAGTGCTGTCTTCACTGATCACGAGGTCGGCCTGGGATACGTCCGCCTGAGTATTCTGGACCTGTCCCCTGCGGGGAACCAGCCTATGGAAGACGAATCCGGCCAATTCGTATGCGTCTACAACGGTGAAGTTTACAATTTTTCTGTCCTACGCCAGGAACTTGAGGGCCAAGGCGTGCGGTTCCGGTCGAGATCAGATACCGAGGTCGTTGTCAACCTGTTTGCGCGGCAGGGCGTCTCGGGCATCAAGAGGCTGAATGGCATGTTTGGTCTCGCGATTTGGTCGAAGCGGGACCGCGAGTTATGGGTGTTCCGCGATCCGATCGGCGTTAAACCGGTGTACTACTTTTTGGACACCCAACGGCTGATATTCGCCTCGGAGTTGAAGGCGATCCTCGCGTCGACCGGCGAAACACCGACAATAAGCCCACAGGGGTTGCTGAACTATCTCACGTACGGGCACGCGGTAGCTCCCGTCACGATGTGTCAAAATATCCACAAATTGATGCCCGGTCAATATCTGCGGGCAAGAGACGCGGACGTTAGCTTTGGCCGGTACTTCGAGTTTCCGGTTCCCAGTGGCCACCGCGAGCGGTGGAGGCCGGCGCGGGAATGGGTGAACGAAGCAAACGAAGTTCTGCGGGCCGCCGTCCGCCGACAGATGATCGCGGATGTCCCGGTGGGGGTCTTCCTAAGCGGCGGTATCGATTCGAGCCTGATAACCGCGCTCGTGGCTCAGCAAGGCTCAGTAGTCGAAACCTTCTCGATCGGCTATCCGCGGAACGGCTCTTACGATGAGACCTCGGACGCGCGGCTTGTGGCGAAGTACTTCGGGACCCGACACCATGAAGTTCAGGTTGACGAATCCGATCTCGTCGATTCTCTCGACCATCTTGTGTATCACTACGATGAGCCCTTCGCGGATGCCGCCGGATTACCCGTTTTTCTGCTTTCGCGCTTTGCCCGGACTCGCGTTAAAGTCGCGCTTTCCGGCGAGGGCGGCGATGAGATGTTCGGCGGATACAGGCGATACCTTGCGGAGCGCATCGCCCCGACCTACGCCAGGCTCCCCTCCCGTCTGAAGGATGCCGCTGCCCGAACGGCCGCGCATTTCGGACGCGCGCGTATCGCCAACCGTCTCACATCAACCCTGGCTATCGATGATCCGGCCGATCGCTATGCCGGGTGGGTGCAGACGTTCTCCCACGACGCATTGGAACACATTCTGGAAGGAAGCCTGCGGCAGCACCTTAGGTATTTCGACGGCGCTAGTGGTTATCGTGATCTTTTTGAACGCTGCGGCAACTGTGACGTGCTGTCACGGCTCTTCTTTGTCGACTCCCAAACATGGTTGCCTGACACCTATCTTGAGAAGGTGGACAAGGCCAGCATGGCGGTTTCCCTTGAAGTCAGGGTTCCCTTCCTGGATCTCGACGTCGTTCGGTTTGCGGCGCGCCTACCTGATGGGCTTAGGATCAGGCGGTTCACGACCAAGTACCTTCTGCGCCAAGTGGCCATGCCATTGCTGCCGGCAACAATTGTTCAAAAGCCCAAACACGGCCTGACTGTACCGACCGATCCGTGGCTTCGTGGCAGACTCAAGGAATATGTACGTGCCATCCTGCTGGACCCCGGTTCACTTGGGCGCGGGTTCTTCAACCCGGCGGCCATTGAGACCATGCTTGAGCGGCATTCGGCCATGAAAGAGAACTGCGAAAGTCAGATCTGGACCTTGCTGGTGTTAGAGCTGTGGATGCGGCAGATGGACAGTGTCAGACTGGCGGCCCATCAACTCGCTCAGAGTCCGGTGTGAATCCACGCATCGTCATCATGACGACTTCTCCGAAGTCGTTGCGGAGCTTCTTGCAGGCGCAGATCCAGTTCCTGGTATCTGAAGGGTTCGATGTTCATACAATCAGTTCGCCAGGGAAGGAACTGGATGAGTGTCGCCGTAACGTCAGCGTGCCCATGCACGAGATTGCCATGCAGCGGCGCATCAGCCCTTTCGCAGATTTCCTAGCACTGCTGCGGTTGTCCTGGAAGTTGAGACGACTGCGCCCAGCCATTGTGCACGCTCATACGCCCAAGGCCGGGCTCTTGGGGATGATCGCGGCGAGCATGGCTCGCGTGCCGATTCGCATTTACACAATCAACGGTTTGCGTTCCAGTACTTGCCCGGGGTTGCGGCGCGCCGTCGTCACCGCTGCCGAAAAACTCAGTTGCTCGTTGGCGACCGACGTGCTTTGCGTGAGCGACAGCCTGCGCCAAGAGGCGGTTGCGCTGGGGGTTTGCCCCCCATTTAAGGCACGCACACTCGGTCACGGGGCGAGTCACGGCGTTGATACACGCACATTCGACCCCGACCAGCGCAATTCTGTGGATCGCAGGCGCATCCGCTCACGCTACGGACTGCCCCAGGATGCCCTGGTTTTGAGCTACATTGGGCGCATCGTTCGCGACAAGGGAATCCTCGAGCTATCTGCCGCTTGGCGGGTTCTGCGCGCGGAATTTCCTAATCTCTGGCTGTTTCTTTGCGGCACACCTGAATCCGCGGATCCGGTCTCGCCAGACGTTCTGCGCGCGCTCCGCGACGACCCTCGAGTTTCCTTCACCGGCGAAACTGTGGGTGACATGCCCGCGGTCTATGCTGCGAGCGACGTCTGCGTGCTGCCTTCTTATCGCGAGGGATTGCCGAACGTCGCGCTCGAATCCCAGGCGATGCGCGTGCCCATCGTGGCCACCCGCATCACTGGAACGGTGGACGCTATTAGAGACGGCGCAACCGGCTTTCTTGTGGAACCTAGAGACCCGGCGGCCCTCGTTGCGGCTTTGAAGCTGCTCATCCAGGACGGCCCACTTCGGTTTCGAATGGGCGTCGCCGGACGGGCGTTCGTCAGTCAGCACTTCCTAGAACACCGGGTCTCTGAGTTGCTCGCAGAAGACTACCGGCGGTTACTCGCGGTTGGTTATGCCCTCACCTGTCAGTAAGACGCTCAAAAGGACTATTGACATTCTCGTGGCAGCCATCAGCTTGGCTGTTCTCTCGCCATTGCTGCTGCTGCTTGCGATTCTCCTGCGCCGGAGTACCCGGTCCACAGCGCTCTTTCGGCAGAAGCGGGCCGGCTTGAAAGGTCAGCCCTTCACTCTGTTTAAGTTTCGTACGATGACCGACGTCCGCGATCGGGCCGGGAAATCACTAGCCGACGAACAGCGGCTGACGACCTTGGGAAGGTCCCTTCGCAGCACGAGCCTCGATGAGTTGCCGCAACTCTGGAACGTACTCAGGGGAGATATGAGTTTGGTCGGCCCGAGGCCGCTGCTCTTCGAATACTTGCCTAGATACACCGCGTTCCAGCGACGTCGTCATGAGGTGAGGCCGGGTATTACCGGGTGGGTGCAGGTCAATGGACGCAACAGCCTTACGTGGGAACAGAAGTTCAAACTGGACGTGTGGTACGTGGATCATGGGAGTCCGTGGTTGGATGCCAAGATCCTGTGGCTGACGCTGTTGCAAGTGCTTCGGCGAGATGGCATAAGCGCGGCGGGCCATGCCACCATGCCCGAGTTTCTAGGATCCACATTGGAAATCAACCCGAACTAGACCGTGACAAAAACTACCATCTTAATCTCATCCTCCCGCAGTCGGGTTGGCCTGATCGCATGCATCCGTGCGATTCGGTCCAAAAAGGGGGGCCGACGCTGCAGTCCTTATGATCGACTTCGGATCCGCTGACGTGATCTGCCGCATGCGCCACCGAAACGGGCCGTTTGTCTCATCGTTCGATTCCATCCCTGAATCCTGCCGTGTCTGCGGATCGGACCGTGCGAGACCTAAGCACGCGTTTTCCGCGACAAACCTGTATCGGTGCCGTGCATGCGGATTCTGGTTCTGTCATCCGGTTGTGAGCACGGAATCACCGTCGTCTGGACCATCAGCAATTATGACCGACGAGGGCTATTCAGATATGCTGCTGCAGACAACTCCGGCCCAGGCGATACGATATGCCACCATCGCTCGGCGACGGTATCAATCATACTGCCAGCTGCTTGGCCGATCGGCATTCTCGATGCTCGAAATCGGATGTGGTCCAGGCGAGCTGGGTGCTGAGTTCACGAAGCTGGGAGTTAATTATCATGGGATGAACATTGACGCCCGAATAGTTGAGACTGGCCAGCGACGACTGGGAGATCGCATCAAGCAAAGGGATTTCCTTAAGATGGAAATCGACCGACGGTACGATATGATTTGTTTCCATCAAGTTCTTGAACACATAACGGAGCCGCGTCTGTTCGCCAAGCGAGTGTGTGAATGTTCCATGCCTGGGGGAGGCATACACGGTGACGTGCCCAATGTGACAGGGTTATCCGCATGGCTCCATCAGATTATTCCCTTAGATAGCCGTCGCTCCGGAGCAATCATCTTACCTCATCACCAATTCGCTCACGAACCGAGAACGATCCAACATCTCTTCGGTCAGACCTTCAGGCTCAAGACATTCGACGTCCAGATCAACGACCCGACTTGGGGCCAAGTGAATGAGCTCGGGATTGCGATGCGGGCCTATTCCGCAGTCAGTGGCGTATTGAACGCCGGGACCAATTTGGCGTTCATCGGAAAACGACTAGAGTTCCAATGATGAAGTCTAGTATGATCTGCTCACGTGCCCAAAGTGGTGGAGGCTTTTGCCCCGGCATGGAGATATTTAAGTGACGTATTCCTTGAAGAGCCAGACTCGGACGCTTGTAATTATTGGTGCGGGTGGCTTAGGAACTGAGTTTACATGGGTTGCCGAGGAGATCAACGCAGCGGCCGAGCGGAACGGCGCGGCCCACGGGCCATGGCAAATATTAGGTTACACCGACGACGCGTCGGAAAAGCGAGGTAAGCAGCTCGGTCGATATCTTGTGCACGGAACCATCAAGGAGACTGCCGAGAGTTTTGCTGGGCAACATGTCGCTTTTGCCGTTGCCGTAGGGGACAACTACACGCGAGAGGCGCTGGCTCATGCCGCGGAGGCTGCCGGATGGCGCCCGGCTACTCTTGTGCATCCTTCCGTGATTCTGGCGGACGATGCCATGATCGGTGCCGGCACCTATATCGCCCCCGGCTGCGTTGTCTGCCCGAGGGCGCACGTGGGGAATCACGTAGTCATCAATACACATGTGTCGGTTGGGCATGACAGCGTGCTGGAGGATTACAGCCAGATTTGCCCCGGGGCGCGAATCAGCGGGGGTTGCCGCATAGGCAAGTATGCGTTCCTTGGTTCGAACGCGAGCTTGACGCCCGGTGTCGCCGTCGGCTGCGGCGCTGTGGTGGGCGCAAACTCGCATGCGGTTCGGACAGTGGCGCCAGGGGTGACAGTCATTGGATGCCCGGCCAGAGCCGTGTGCGGCCCAACCAGTGCGCACCCAAGGAGGTAGTGAGTCTTGGCACAGGAAACCGGTGACGTGGATGAAGTTGAATTACGGAAATCCGTCGCGGAGATTCTCGACGCTGCGACAGACGAGTTGACTGAGGAGGCGGAATTGGAAGGCTTCGCTGCATATGACTCCACCGCGCGGCTATCGCTAATGGTCTGTCTCTCGGACTTGAGTGGTTGTCCTTTCGAGCTGGCAGCACTCCAGAAACTGCGCACCTACGGCGACATTCTCAAGCTTGTGAGGAAGAGTTTGGCAAATGGGAAGAGTTCGTAGCGGGACCTCCATTCTCGGACTCGCCGCCGTCTTGCCGGCGGGGCGACTCGACAATGACGAGATCGCCTGCCGCTTCGGCCGGCACGAGGTCGCCTCAGCGATCAAGATGTCCGGTATCCGCGAACGTAGAGTGGCCGGATCCGGACAGCATGCATCCGACTTGGCGCTCACAGCAGGAGAGCGGCTCATTAGCCATATGGGATTCGATCGATCGCTGATCGATCTGCTCATGTTTGTCTCGCAGACGCCCGACTACAAGATTCCAACGACGGCGTCCGTTCTGCACGGAAAACTGGGCCTCCGTGAGACTTGTGCGACATTTGACGTAAACCAGGCATGCAGCGCGTATCCGTACTCGTTGAGCATCGCGCATTCCATGATCAGCAGCGGCGCAGCTCGTTATGCTCTGGTCCTGAATGGCGACACTCTGACCAAACTGATTCACCCGCGAGATCGTAGTCTGCTGATGCTTCACGGTGATGCGGCGGCTGCCACGATCCTCGGGCCGTGCGCGAACGGTCACGGTCTGGAGGGGTTTGTCCTCGGTACGGACAGCTCCGGAGGGAAACATTTACGGGTTCCTGCTGGAGGTTCCCGTCTGCCCTGCGGGCCCGAAACTAGGGTCGAAAGAGCCGACGACGCGGGGTGTGTTAGAACAGATGAGAACTTGGCCATGGACGGGCCGGCAGTTTTTCACTTTTCTGTCTACAAAGTACCAGAAGTGGTCCGGAGTGCCCTGAGCGAGCTCGAGCTGACAACAGACGATGTCGATACGGTGGTTCTCCACCAGGCGAACAAGACAATGATGGACCTCATCTATAAGAGCCTGCGTATACCGCCCGAGAAGCGCTTTTATTGCCTGGAAACCATGGGTAACAGCAGCGGTCCCTCGACAGCGGTAGCTTTGGCTGAGGCATGGCGGCAGCACCGGATTCTGCCGGGCTCGCGCACGCTCATGTGCTCATTTGGAGCCGGTTTGACGTGGGGGGTGGCGGTGATTCGGTGGCCCGAGAGCGCGAGTCCCGTGCCGGATTTGGATCCGGTGGTAGCAGACGAGGAGATGCTCAGTGCGGCGCTTTGAAGGCAGGTTTGTTTTGGTGACAGGTGCCTCATCTGGCATCGGCTTAGCTACGGCTCGACGGTTCGCCGCAGAAGGGGCGCACGTGATCTGTGTCGCACGGGCCAAGGAGCGCCTCGATCAAGTCGTGGCAAACCTACCCGGTACTGGACACCTCGCTTTGCCGTTTGATGCCGCAAGCGAACCTGAGGTGGATAATGCTGCGATTCAGCTAAAGTCAGAGCAGCGTGCCATTCACGCAGCGATTCTGTGTGCCGGCCAGCACTCGCTGAGGCCACTGCAACTACTCAAAGCCTCCCATATCGACGAATCGCTGGCCGCCAACGTGCGGTCAGCGCTGTTGTGCACGAAGATGGCGGCGAAGCTTTCTCCCCCGGACGGATCTTCCATTGTCTATCTAGGGTCAGCGGCGGCGATGATCGGCAACATCGGTGAGGCCGTCTACGCCGCCAGCAAGGGCGCGCTGCTATCGGCATGCCGCAGCTTGGCCACGGAACTGGCGTCGAAGCGCATTCGCGTCAACGTGGTAGTTCCGGGAGTGGTCCAGACGCCAATGTCGGACCGATGGCTGAGCCAGTTGGCTCCCGAACAGCGAGAAGCCGTTCGTTCTCGCCATTTACTGGGGTTTGGACGCGCGGAGGATGTCGCCGCCGCGATTGCGTTTCTTGCAAGCGATGAGGCGCGGTGGATCACGGGAACGTGTTTCACCATCGACGGGGGGCTGACGTGTCACTAATGGAATCGTTGGCCCCAGTACAGTTCGAGCAGATTCAAGTCGGCCGCGTGTTCCATGCGTCGGACAGCTTCGGGCATTCAGAAATGGACCAGTTTGCCGCGCTGAGCGGTGATCACAGCGCCATTCACGCTGATGCGGAAACCGCGAAACGCTTCGGCTTTCCGGACCGTGTGCAGTACGGGTTCCTGTTGGTCAGTCTTCTCTCCCGCATCGTTGGGACGAACTTTGAGCACGCCATTTGCGCTGATGTGTCGGTGACCTTTGTGAAGCCGGCAATTGCCGGGGAGCGTATCGATGTCCGCGCTGAAGTGACCCAGGTGCAAGAAACGATGCGCGCCGTCGTATTGAAGATCATAATGCTCAACGGTCGTGATGTCATCGCGCGCGGGAAACTCACCACCGTTTTCTTGTCTGGACGCCAACAGGTGTAGGGAATCCCCGAACTTTTGACATGTCAGCGATTAACCAACTGAACTCCATTTTTCAAGAGGTCTTCGACGACCCCACGCTGGTCGTACGACCCGAAACGAGCCCTGCCGCGATCGCCGATTGGGATTCGGTAGCGCAGGTCAAGCTTGTACTTGCTATCGAGGAGGCGTTCGCGATACGGTTCAGCAGCGACGAAGTATCTAGCATCCATTGCGTCGGCGATTTCATGGCAGCATTGAACAGCCGGAAAGGAACGGCTGCGTGATTACCGCCGCTGAGGTCATCCGGGCCTCGGTCGAGAACGCTGGACCCGACATGCGCCGCGCCGTGCAGGCTGCCGTTGCCATGACGGTTGAACACGGCTTAGAACGCGAGGTTCTCCGCGTGCTCGAATCCCGGCCCAACGAGGGGGCCCGCTGGTTGCGGGCCGCACTGACTGAAACAGTGGAGGGACCGAAGGCAGCTGCCCCGCACTGGCAAGCTGCTGTAACCCAGAGCGGATGCGAGATACCAGAAGCCCTGTTGCATCGCGCTCGAGCTGCTGCTCGAGAAGGCGACAGGCACCGTGCGGCGGTATTGCTTCGGCTGGCGCTACAGGGTACCCCTGACTACGACTTCTTCCTTCGAGCGGAGACACTTGTTCGAAAATGCAAGCCGGCTTTTGGATGCCAGCGGAAGATAAAGATCGCGCTACTAGGCAGCTCGACCACGGCTCTACTCCGCGGCGTGATGGAATCGCTGTGCCTCCGCGATAAGCTGGAGGCAGAGTTCTATGAACCTCCGTTTGGTGCCTACATGCAGGAACTCCTGCAACCGGATTCGGAGCTGCGCACGTTCGGACCGGAGTTCATCGTATTGCTCTTGAACTGGCGAGATCTTGGGCTCCCCAATGTGTGCGAAAACGGGCGAGCGTCAGACGCCGTTTCCCGTGTGACTGAGGCTTGGCAAGCAGCTATGGACCATACCTCGGCCCATATCATTCAACCCACCTTTGTTCCGCCCGCGCAAGATGCCTACCACGTGCTGAGTTCGGTGATGAGTACCGGCCGTGCACGCGCTATCGGCAGAATCAATGAGACCCTTCTTGAATTTGCGCCCGGAAGAGTGACACTGATCGACTCGCAGCGTATTGCGGCCAGTACTGGTGGCCCGTGGGAAGACCCGATTACATGGTCGTCGGCCAAGATTTATCCCGCGCCGGGAGTTTTGCCGAGCGTCGCGGAGCACCTGGTCTCTTGCATTCGTGCCGAACTCGGTCTCAGCCGGAAGCTGCTTATTCTTGATCTTGATAACACCTTGTGGGGTGGCGTTGTCGGAGAGGATGGGCCGGACGGCATTCGACTGGGCCCGCCGTCCGCGGTCGGTGAGCGCTATCAGGAGTTCCAACGATACGTGAAGGGACTTGGGCAGCGGGGTGTTTTGCTTGCCGTGGCATCGAAGAATAATCCCGAGGATGCTGCGGAGGTCTTTCGTCGCCACCAGGGTGGCGTCTTGCGGCTAGAAGATTTTGTTTCGTTCAAAGCGAACTGGCTCGATAAGCCCAACACTATACGGCAAATGGCTTCTGAGTTGCGACTTGGGTTGGACAGCTTTGTATTCTTGGACGACAGCCCGGCCGAGCGTAATGCCGTGCGCCAAGAGCTTCCGGAAGTAGTCGTACCCGAGATCTCAGGCGAGCCGTCCGAATCGATTGCGGCGTTAGAGCGGGGACTGTACTTCCAAGCAATTCGGCTGACCGGAGAAGATGTGGCGCGCAGCGCTTCCTATCTGGCCAGCGCCCAGCAGGAGCAGTTGCGCGAGCGCAGTGGGAGTCTGGATCAGTACCTGAGTGACCTATGCATGCGGATCGAACACGGACCAGTCAGTGCTGCCACGAGCCTCCGCGTGACGCAACTCATCAACAAGACAAATCAGTTCAATCTGACGAGTAGGCGGTATACCGAGGAAGAGGTCCAGCGCAGAATGGTGCCTGACAACTGCTGGTTTCGCTGGTACCGTCTTCGCGACCGGTTCGCTGACCACGGCTTGATCGGAGTTCTACTGGCTGACATGCTGGACAGAGAATGGACTGTGGATTTGTGGCTGATGAGCTGCCGTGTCATTGGTCGCGGTGTCGAAACCTTCATGTTTCGGGATATGGTTGATTGTGCCCGACGCAGTGGTGCGCAGCGCCTGCGTGCACACTACATTGCTACTGCGAAGAACAAGCTCGTCGAGAACCTTTTGCCCCGCTTTGGGTTCGTCGCTACAGCTAACGAAGGTGAATTTGTACTGGAGTTGGCCGTGGCTGCGGTACCGGAATGCACGTTCTTGCAGGGAGAAATCGCACAGGTCGGGGTGTCGGCGGGGGTCGGGGCGTCGTGAAGCGCATACTCCTTTCCGTCCCCCACATGGGCGGGCGCGAACAGATTTACGTCAGTGAAGCCTTCAGCTCCAATTGGCTGTCCACGGTCGGTCCTAATATCACTATGTTTGAGCGCAGCTTCGAAGACCGCATCGGCCTACCTTCGGTCGCGCTTGGTAGCGGCACCGCCGCCGTTCACCTTGGCCTGCGACTCTTCGGAGTTGGTCCAGGCGATGAGGTGTTCTGCCCAACACTTACCTTCGCCGCGAGCTGCAATCCAGTCCGATATCTCGGCGCCGAGCCGGTATTTCTGGATAGCGACCACGCCACCTGGAACCTGGACCCCAATATCCTCGAAGACGCCCTCCGCGAGCGGGCACTGCGAGGGAAACTGCCCCGTGCCCTCGTTGTGGTGGACCTCTACGGCCAGTGCGCCGACCTGGATTCCATCCTGGCGATCTGCCGCAGCTATGAGGTGCCTGTGCTCGAAGACGCCGCCGAAGCCCTCGGTGCGACATACCGGAAACGCCCAGCCGGGACATTCGGGGAGCTTGGAGTGTTCTCTTTCAACGGGAACAAGATCATCACCACTACCGGCGGCGGAATGCTCGCTTCCCGCAATGCCGCGTGGGTCGAAAAGGCGCGCTTCTGGTCCCAGCAGGCCCGCGATCCCGGCATTGCCTACGAACACTCCGAGCTTGGCTACAACTACCGCATGAGCAATGTGCTGGCGGGGATCGGCCGTGGCCAGCTTGAGGTTCTCGATCTCCGCGTGCAGCAGCGTCGTGCCATCGCGTTCCGCTATCGCGAGGCCTTCGCCGGCCTGCCCGGTATCTCGCTCATGCCCCAGGCCCCCTACGGCCTGCACACGAACTGGCTGAGTTGCTTCCTCATCGATGAGGAAGAGTTCGGCTGTTCGCGCGATGAACTCATCCGCTTCCTGGATGCCGCCAACGTCGAGTCCCGCCCCGTCTGGAAACCCATGCACCTCCAGATCCTCTACACCGCTAGCAGGTGCTACGGCGGAGAGGTGGCCGAAGACCTATTCCACCGGGGCATATGCCTCCCCAGTTCGAGCAGTCTGTCGCTCGAAGATCAACTCTACGTGATTAACCAGGTCCGCGCCGCAGCCGGCGCCGGGCCGCTGTCGGCCCTCGAAGAGGAACCCGTCACCATCTCCTGAGGAGTCCCGTGGCCATGTCACAATCTTTCGTCCAGCGCATCATCCGGTATGTCGCCCATCACACCCTCTGGGCGACACGAATCGTTCAACTAGCGATATTCGCCATAGCCCCGACCCTCGCATTCCTGCTGCGATTCGACTTCAGCGTACCCCCGCATTACGGGCGCTACATGCTTCCTGCACTCAGTATCTTGGTGCCGGCCAAACTCCTGGGCTTCCATTTCTTCAAATTGGATCGCGGGTGGTGGCAATACGTTTCCATTCGGGATTTTGCGCGCCTTGCGGCAGCCAACGCCGGCGGATCCGTCCTCGGCAGCCTCCTCCTTCTGTGGTTAGCCCCGAGAGGGTTTCCGCGCTCAGTCTACTTCCTGGATTCCCTCCTCTGTTTCGGGTTGACTGCGGGAGTCCGCATGGCGGTGAGACTGGTCTTCGAATTCTCCCGGTCGCCGAACCTGAGCATCAGAAAACGCACCCTTATCTTCGGAGCCGGTGACGCAGGGGTCACTCTCCTCCGTGAGATCGAGCGCAATCCCGCTCTCCGCTACGAAGTAATCGGCTTCATCGACGACGATTCTGCAAAGTGCGGCCACGTGATTCACCGGGTGAACGTGTTAGGCAACGGCCCAGCGCTGCCCTCTATCGTTGCATCTGAAGCAATCGAAGTGGTTCTCATTGCCTTGCCGTCGGCCACTGGCCGGCAGATGACCACGGTCCTCAAACATTGCCAGGCTGCCGGCGTTTCCTACAAGACCGTTCCCGGTCTCGCCGAAGTCATCGAAGGGAACGGCCTCGCGAACCAGATCCGCGAGGTGGCGGTTGAGGATCTGCTGGGACGCAACCCAGTGCGCCTGGAAGAGGACCAGATCCGCGGCGCGCTCGAAGGGAAGGTCGTTCTAGTCACCGGTGCGGCAGGCTCCATTGGCTCAGAACTCTGCCGCCAGATCGCACGCTTCCACCCAGCCGGGATTGTGGGATTCGAAATCGCCGAATCGCCTTTGTTCGAAATCGACCGCGAAATGCGCCAGGCCTTCCCGAAAGTGCCTTTCTACCCGGAGATCGGGAGCGTACAGAACCGCGTCCGCCTCGACGAGGTTCTGCGTCAATATTCGCCGTCGGTGGTCTATCATGCCGCCGCCTACAAGCACGTTCCCCTGATGGAGGCGCACGTCTTTGAGGCGATCGAGAACAACGTCTTCGGCACTTACAACGTCGCTATGGCCGCTGCGGAGCACGGAGTCGCGGACTTCGTCATGATCTCCTCCGATAAGGCAGTGCGGCCGACCAACATCATGGGCGCCTCGAAGCGCGTCGCGGAACTGCTGCTTCTGGCCCTGCAAAACGGACGGACCAAGTATGTGGCTGTGCGCTTCGGCAACGTGCTCGGTTCCAACGGCAGCGTCATCCCCACCTTCAAGAAGCAGATCGCCGCCGGCGGGCCGGTGACGGTAACGCATCCCGAAATGCGGCGCTTCTTTATGACCATCCCCGAAGCGTGCCAGTTGGTGTTGCAGGCCGCAGCCATCGGAGAGGGCGGACAGATATGCATCCTCGACATGGGCGAGCCCATAAAGATCATCGATCTGGCAAGAGACCTGATTTCTCTCTCGGGGCTGAAACCGGATGTAGACATTAAGATTGAATTCACCGGCATGCGCCCCGGTGAGAAGCTCTACGAAGAGCTGAGCACGATGCTTGAGAACACGGCGCCCACCACCCATGAGAAGATCCGCATTTTCGTAGGCAATGGGATGCCGGAAAGAGATATGGCGACATGGTTGGAAGACCTTCAGGACATCTGCAAGAAGCGCGAGATCGGCGGGCTGGTTTTGATGCTAAAGGAAATCGTGCCGGATTATAGTCCGAGTGTACATCTCCTAAGACGCGTAGTGGATTCCCGTAGGAGAGCATTGGCTACCGGTGCGTCGCTATGAGCCGTGAGGTGAAGCTGTATTTGGCTGGTCTTCTGCTAACATGCAGCATCGCGTGGCTCGGCAGGGAGGCTTGGCTTTCGGCTTTGGGACGCTATCTAGCCGAGACGCGCGGAGGGTTACCGGTCGCGGATGTCGTCGTGGTTCCCGCAGCAGATGACATCCGGGCGGATGTGAGCATAGAGACGCTGCAAGAAGCGGCTGGACTGGTGCGCGCGGGGCGCGTACAGCACTTCGTCATGAGTTGTGCGGATGTTTACGGAGTCAGTGAATGCGAACTCGCGCAGAGGTCGTTGCAAGACAGAGGCTACCCAGGGACCAAAATCGATTGGTTGCGCACAGAACGCCTCCCGGATGAGATGGAGGCGGCTAAGACCATCCAAGAGCTGAGCGAGCGCAGATTTAAGTCGGCAATCGTGTTGCTACCTAATTACAAAGCGCGGCGACTTGGCGGAACTTACCGTAGGATTGCAACTCACTTCGCAATTGAAGTGAATGTGTTGGGCCAAACCCGGGAGTTCGATCCACAAAGATGGTGGAGGTCGCGGGAGGGGCAGAAGCGGTTTGCAGAAGAATTCCTGAGACTGGCGAGATTGTTGTGAACTATTGGTGTCGGAGGCTTTCAATATTGCCGCGTGGTTGGCAGAAGTCATACCGACAATACCGACAGGTTAAGAAAATCGCCGCCCCCGAACCTCGCCCGTCGACGAATGCCCGCCAGCTCCCCAACCTAAAAAGGCGACGTAAGCGCTCGTTGAGTAATGCGTCCTTCGAAAGCAGAACAAACCCCCAGCGCGATACGGTCTGCCTCGTCGCCGTCGGTCGCCTGCACGTTAGCGACAGGGCGCTTCAACTTCTGCGCCTACGTGGCGCTGTCCAGCGGAGGCGGTCGGGTGTATAATCGATCGCGGCCTGGAAGCCAAGACGGAAATCCTGGTTAAGGTGACTTGTGCATCGAATCAGTATGAAAGCGCGGGCAAGAAATGAGGAGACATTGATATCATGAATAGGGTCGTTCTTTTCTTTGCGGGTGGTACGGGAAGCCGGTTTTTCCCGCTGACCAAGATCACCAACAAGCACCTATTGCCGATGTACGAATTTACCCCATCGAAACTTTAGTCGATGCGGGTATCTGGGATCTGGGATATCGTGATCGTCACCGGAGGTAAGACGCGGGAGACTTGGCGCGGCTGCTCGATGGAAAACAGTTCGGTCTCACGCGCATCGATTACACCTACCCGGAAAAACGAAGGTGGCATCGCCGATGCCCTGGCCCGGGCTGAGCACTTCGCGGACGGCCGGGAGCTCCGCGTGGGCGATAACATCATCGAAGCCGGCATCTGGTTCGGCTGTCGAGAATTTCGAGCGGCAGCCGAAAGGCGCCCGGATTCTGCTGAAGCAAGTCCAGGGCGCCGATCGGTTCGGGTCGCCGAGATCGCTGGCAACCATATCGTCAGCTTCGACGGAAGGCCCAAGCACCCTGAGTCAAGCTACGCCGTACCGGACGTCGACGTGTACGACCCGATGGTGTTCGATATGATCCGGATCCTTCCCGTGCTTCCAGCCGCAGGGGTTGATCGCGTATGACGTGCCCACCGCCGTATCCGGCCGCTGAGATTGGTGTGTTCGGAATGCCCCAAGAGTAGGCTCCGTGATCCACGATGCCTTCATCGGCCGGCCTGAGCGAAGGTGTGCGCACCGAGGCCATCATGCACCGGCCGGACAATCGCGGCTGGTTTCTGGAGGTGCGGCGCATCGGTCGCGCTTTGGCGGAGCATTGCCCGCTGGCGATCATGCAGGCCTCGAAAAGACCTACTGGTGGATTACTCCCAAATCCATGTCTGCCAGAACCCCCTCGTCCCGACTCCCGCGTTTGTGGCTGACCAACGGTGTCGCAAATAGTTAGTTCTCTCATGTCCACCTTCCAAATCGTCGCGCTATTTCTTTTGTCTGCTTTCTGCGCGAACAGCGCGACGGTGGCTTCCGAGACAGTGCTAGTTACGAATGGCCACACACTGCCGATCGTCACGCGTCCCTCTGCCAGTGCCCGCGTGCGAGCCGCTGCCCTTACCTTAGCGCAATACCTCACCCGTATCAGCCGCTCCCAATTCAACGTAGTGACGCGTGGTAATACTCAGAAGTGTATTCTCGTCGGGACTGCAGCAGAGTTCCCAGAGCTCACAGTGGAGCCCGCGTTGACTTCAAAGGACAGCGAACACCGGGAGGATTACCTGCTTCGATCCGAGGGCGGCTCGTTGCTAGTCGTAGGGACAACGGATTTGGCTGTTGAGAATGCCGTCTGGGATGTATTGTACCGACTCGGATATCGGCAATATTTTCCTGGCCCAGACTGGGAGGTGCTGCCGAATTCGGCAGACTTGCGGATTTCCGTGCACACCCTGCAACATCCAAGCTACCTCTCTCGCGCTATTTGGTACGGTGGTGGTCTCTGGGACTACAACAACCGCGCTTACGCCGACTGGGTTGCTCGAAATCGAATGAATCCGGGTATTGTGCTAAATACCGGGCACGCCTATGGTGCAATCATCAGGGCGAATCAGGCGGAGTTCGATAAGCATCCGGAGTACCTCGCACTCGTTAACGGACAGCGGGTCAAGGTTGGCAACTTCTGCACATCTAATGCCGGTCTTCGAAAACTTGTCGTGAATCACGCCCTCAAATACTTCAAAGACAACCCTAACGCAGACAGTATTTCAATGGAGCCTACGGATGGGAATCCATGGTGCGAATGCGAACACTGTCGCTTTCTTGGAGGTCCGACAGACCGGGCCCTCCTCCTTGCGAATGAAGTGGCCGATGCCGTCAACCAGGTTTTTCCAGGCAAACTGATCGGCCTTTATGCCTACGCAGAACATTCGCTTCCACCTACGTTCGCGGTTCACCCGAACGTTGTTGTCAGCATCGCTACGGCGTTCAACAAACTTCCGGTGGACACACTGGTGCAAGGCTGGAGCAACGCAGGCGCAACACTGGGTATTAGGGAGTACTACAGTGTTTATCCGTGGGATCATGATTTGCCAGGATCAGCGGCAGTGTCTGATCCGGACTATTTAAAAGCCAGGCTGCCACGGTTATATCAAAGCGGTGCGAGATTTATCACTGCCGAGTCCGGCGACAACTGGGCGCCCAATGGGCTTGGCTACTACATTGCGGCTCGCCTGATGTGGGACATCACCGAGGCAGATCGTGTAGATACTCTGATCGAAGACTTCCTCAATCGGGCATTCGGGACCGCCAAGGATGCCATGCGGCAATTCTATGAACTAATTGACAAACGAAATAAACCTCTACTGTCACACGATCTTATCGGGAGGATGTATAGGATTCTAAACAATGCTAAAGCGCACACCCAGGACGGTGCGGTCGCGAAGCGAATTGATGACTTGATTTTGTATGCCCGCTACGTCGAGCTATATTTCGAATATGTAAATTCCACAGGACAAACGCGGCAGGATGCATTTGCGCGGCTGGTCCAGCATGCGTATCGCATGCGCGACCGAATGATGGTGCACACCAAAGCCATCTACATAGACTTGATCAGGCGTGATCCTGCCGTAAGGATTCCTCAAGACGCCGTTTGGGACGTCGCGGAGGAGCAGAATCCTTGGAAGCATACGGAATCGTACGCACAGGAGGAGATTAAGTCGTTTGTCACTGAAGGAGGTGTGGCCAATCCCTTGAGAGGCTTCGATGCTATCGACTACGGAACAGATCTTCTGCCGGCTGCTGTGCTGAATGTGCCCCGCGTAGCCGTTGTCATCCCATCATACTACGTGCGAGGCAAGCAGATACTGTTTACCTGGGCAGATCAAAGCCCAAGCCTTGTCCGGGTGGCTGTGACGGGGGGGGTCATCTACAAGAATAGCTCTGAAGACGTCTCGCTGAGGCTGTTCGCAGTGGATCACGGCTCTACGCTTATGGACGAGGCTCGGGTGCCTCAGGATCGAACATCCCACCCGGTGTGCCTCAATACAACACGCGCTGGTTTACAGCGATTGGAAATAGATTCGGGCGCGGATGGGGCGGTGGTTAACTGGGGAACAGCACCAATGACTGCCCTGTCAAGCTTGAGCTCCGCGCCCCTGTCAGGTAATCGTTGGACTCTGTATTTTTATGTGCCTAAGAAAGCGACAGTGGTCGGCGGTTACGCGAGCGGGCCGGGCGACCTATGCGATGCGGATGGACACATTATTTATACGTTCGCTTCGACAGGCGATTACTTCAGCGTGCCTGTAGCGGTCGGACAGGGAGGGAAGCTCTGGAAGTTCAGTAACTCCGGGGGATATCGGATGCTGATGACTGTGCCACCCTACCTCGTTCGCAGTGAGAATGACCTCCTCCTGCCACGCAGCGTTATTGAGCAAGATCGGGCCAGTCCTCGTCGCGGCCAGTCATCCGATCAAAGCAACGCCCTCGAACCCTTCAGATCGCCAGTTTGCTATCAAACCAAGCCTGTGATTTCGGGTATTGCCCAATGAGGAGATGTTGATATCATGAAGGGCGTCGTTCTGGCGGGGGGCACGGGAAGCCGGCTCTTCCCGCTAACCAAGATCACCAACAAGCACCTGTTGCCGATTTACGAGAAACCGATGATCTATTACCCCATCGAAACTTTGGTCGATGCGGGCATCCGGGATATCC
>OCZU010000373.1_pt1 | contig 31634 bp, 24 predicted proteins | sample 1539001 | NCBI WGS metagenome assembly OCZU01 (sample SAMEA3539306, study PRJEB22396) | soil metagenome | biome: tundra; feature: field; material: soil | place: USA | collected 2010-05 | depth 0.15 m | reverse complement strand
AGGCTGGCCGAGCTCGCCGCGCAGATCTCGGCGGCGCTCGGCGGAGGCCGCCCGGTCAACCCGGACTCGCCGGCCCAGCTGATCCGCGCCCTGGCCACGGCCGGGATCCGGGTGCCGTCGACCAGGCTCGCCGTACTGCGCGAGATCGATCATCCGGTGATCCCGCCGCTGCTTGAGTACAAGGAGCTGTCCCGGCTGCACGCCGCGTTCGGCTGGTCCTGGCTGGACACCTGGGTGAGCGGCGGCAGGTTCCGGCCCGAGTATGTCGTCGGCGGCGTCGTGTCCGGGCGGTGGGCCTCCCGCGGCGGTGGCGCGCTGCAGATCCCCAGGTTCCTGCGCCGCGCGGTGGTCGCCGATCCCGGCTGGGTGCTCGTCGTCGCCGACGCCGCCCAGCTGGAACCTCGGGTGCTCGCGGCGCTGGCCGGCGACCGGGCATTCGCCGCGGCGGCGGCCAGCGGCGATCTGTACGCTGCGCTGGCCGGAGCGTTTGGCGGCGACCGCGCGAAGGCGAAGGTGGCCTTGCTGTCCGCGATGTACGGCGGAGCCGGCGGCGAGGCCGGGCAGTTGCTCGCGGTGCTCAGGCAGCGCTTTCCCGACGCCTCCGGCTATGTCGAGGCGGCAGCACGGGCCGGGGAGGAAGGCCGGGTGGTCAGGTCCGTACTCGGCCGGACCTGCCCGCCGCCGTCAGCGCGCTGGCTGGCCCTCACCGAGGAGCCCGATGACACCGGCATCGAGCGGGATCCGGGCGCCGGCCGCGCGTCGCGGGCACGCGGCAGGTTCACCCGCAACTTCGTCGTGCAGGCGAGTGCCGCGGACTGGGCACTTGTCCTGCTGGCTGGTCTGCGAGCAGGACTGGCAAAGATCAGCATGCCTAACGGCTCGCTCGGCGCCATGCCGTCCGGCGACCCGGTGCCGCCACCGGCCCGGTCGCCGGATACGTCCAGCCCGCAACTGGTGTTCTTCCAGCATGACGAGGTGATCGTGCACTGCCTGCGGGAGCACGCTGATGCGGTGGTCGCGGCCGTGGCGCAGGCTGGCCAGGATGCGGCCAGGCTCGTGTTCGGGCCGACCCGGGTGGCGTTCCCGCTGACCACGGCAGTCGTTGACTGCTACGCGGACGCGAAGTAAGGACGGGGCCGAAGCTACGTGAGGCCGCGCGAGGGATCGCGCAGGATTGACCACGTTATTTCGTGGCTGATCCTTCACGATCCCTGAAAGCTAAGTCAGGCGCCGCTCGGCGGCCCACCGGGTCAGCTGGTGCCGGGTCGAGAGCTGCAGCTTGCGCAGCACCGAGGAAACGTGGCTCTCGACGGTCTTGATCGAGATGCACAGCTCGCGCGCGATCTCCTTGTAGGTGTAACCGCGGGCAATCAGCCGGAGCACCTCGCGCTCACGGGGCGTCAGCTGATCGAGCTCGGGATCGAAGGTCGGCCGTCGCGGGCTGGCCGACGGGAGGGCAGCGAAGGCGTCCAGGACGAATCCGGCCAGCCGGGGCGAGAAGACCGCGTCGCCGGCCGCGACCCGGCGTACCGCGTCGACCAGCTCGGCACCGGAGATCGTCTTGGTGACGTAACCACGCGCGCCCGCCCGGATCACGGCGATTACGTCCTCGGGCGCGTCGGACGCGGACAGGGCGAGGAAGCGCACCTGCGGGTGAATGGCCTTCATCGCCGCGACCACTAGCTGGCCGCCTCCGCCCGGCAGATGTACGTCCAGCAGGACGACATCCGGGCCGGATTCGGCGATCCCGGTGATCGCGGGCTGCACGTCGTCCGCCTCGCCCACGACCTGGACGTGGTCGCCAAGCTCGGAACGAACTCCTGAGCGGAACAGGCCATGATCGTCGACAACGAAGACCCTTGGGCGGCCGCCGGCCGGAACGGAGCCGCCTGGCGTGCTCACGTCCGGCTCGGGCGTCGATCCACGATGGCGCGGGGCATGGTCAGGGATACCTCCGTGCCCTCGCCGGGGACACTGCGGATGACCGCCGCGCCGCCGCGACGGGCCATCCTGGCCCGGACGGACTCGGCCAGGCCCTTGCGGTCACCGGGAACTGCCGCCGGGTCGAACCCGCGGCCGCGGTCCCTGACGAATACCGACACCTGAGCGGCCTCGACCTCGGCAAACAACGACACGACGTCGGCACCTGACCATTTCGCCGCGTTGACCGTCGCCTCACGCGCGGCCGCGAGCAGGGCACTGAGCGCCTCATCAAGGTCACAGTCCCCGACGGTCACGGCCTCGACGGCCGCGCCGTGCTGTGCCTCCACCTCCTGCTGGATGAGCCGCACTCCCGCCGCTACGGTCATGTCCTGCCCGCCGACCGATCCTGGTGCACGGCCGTCGAACAGCCAGGACCGCAGTTCCCGCTCCTGCGCACGAGCTAGCTGGATGACCCGCTGCGGCTCGCCAGCCCGCAACTGGATCAGCGCGAGCGTCTGCAGTACTGAGTCGTGCACCCGTGCGGCCATATCGGCCCGCTCCTCGGCCCGCACTCGCGCCTGCCGTTCCACCACCAGATCACGGGCGATTCGCAGCCACCACGGCCCCAGCATCACCACCACGGCGGCAATGAGCAACAGCACCCCGGCGACCGGGTCGGGCGACTGCCGGTGCCGGTTCAGCAGCGCGACCAGACCGCCGACCAGCAACAGGAGGGCGACTGGCACTCGCCAGACCAGGCGAGACCGCCGGCCACCCGCGCTCGGGCCAAGCAGCGGACCGGCTAGCCGCCGCAGTGCCGCCTGCTCATCCGTGCTGGCGTTTCGCCAGATCAGGACCAGGCCAGCCACCGTAATCACCAGCCACCAGCCGAACCTGGAGATCCAGCCCACACCAAGCGCCGAGCCGATCACCAGCGCCACGATGAGCAGCGACGACACGCCAGCCGCCAGCGCGATGCCGCGCCGGTCGGCCAGTGCACGGCCCATGATGATGCCGTCCTGATCGGCGGCCGGCACCAGCAGCCAGGCGATCACATAGGCCGCGGCACCGAAGCCGCCAGCGAGACAGCCCAGCACGAACAGCGTGCGCACGGCGGTGACGTCGAAGCCCGTCCTCGCCGCCAGCCCGGCCGCGACACCGCCGACCAGGCGGTCCTCGCGTTCGCGCCGCAGCGGCCCACGGTCGCGCAGGCCGCGCGCCCACTGGCTGAGATCGTGCTGCCAGGAGTCCCCGTGATCGCGCCAGCTCTCGCGCCGCGGCTCATCGCCGTCGTCGGGCAAGTGCAGCCACGGGCCGCGCGGCTGGTGCGCCGCGGGCCGCTGCGGCGCCGAGCCGGTTCGCTTCCCCACGTGTCCATCATCACCCCGCAGCGGCCATGCCGCTATCCGGGATGACCCTGATCGCGGCGGCGAACCGTCAGGGGCGAATGGGTGGTCTTCCCGATTACCAGGCAGGATTGGCGCGGGCACGCTGAAGACATGAACACAACCGCCCCGAATCCGCCGGCCGGCAATGCGGCCGACTCCGGACGAGCCGATACCAAGCCAGCCGGCCCCGAGCCTGCGGCCCGGGTCCAGATGAGGTCGCAGCAACTGCGCCGCCCGGTCGAGGACCGGATGCTCGCCGGAGTCGCCGCCGGGCTCGCCCGCTTCCTCGGCATCGACGTGACGATCGTGCGGATCGTCCTCGCGGTACTGGCTGTCGTAGGCGGCGCCGGCCTGCCGATCTACCTGGCCGGCTGGCTGCTGATCCCGGAGGAAGGCTCCGAGCTGTCCGTCGCCGGCGAATTCGTCCAGTCCCTGCAGTCCCGCTAGCACTCAACCGGGCTAGCACACATCCAGTTAGCGTTGACCAAGGAGTCACACACATGACCGCGCCGAGCAGCCCGACCTGGCTTCTGGCCTCCGCCCGCCGCAGATCCAACTACGGCGACATGCGGATCTCCGACTCCGAGCGAGCCGAAGTCGCCGACCTGCTGTCCAAGCATTATGGCGACGGCCGGCTCGACCAGGCTGAATTCAATGAGCGCCTCGACCAGGCGATGCGTGCGAAGACCTACGCCGACCTGGACGGACTGTTCGCCGACCTGCCGCCCGCCGAAGTGTCCGGCGCCGCCAGCGGGCCGGTTCGTCCGGTCCAGCCCAACTCGGCCCGACGATACCCGCGAGTGCTCTTCCTCGTACTGATCGTCGCGGTCGCCGCCGTCGCCGGGCGGGCACTGGCCTGGTCTGGGGGCCCCGGGATCTGGCCGTTCGGACCGTGGGTCTGGATCGGGCTGCTGGTGTTCGTCCTGCTGCGCTACGGCCCCGGGCAGCACCGGCATCGCTAGCCGGGCATCCGGCACTGATCGAGGCTGGCTATCCTCGACTACCAGATGTGCCGACTATTCGGGATGACCGCCGGAACCAAACGCGTGGGCGCGACGTTCTGGCTGCTCGACGCGCCGGACTCACTCGAGGTACAGAGCAGGCGCAATGTCGATGGCAGCGGGATCGGCTTCTTTGATCCCGCTGGTCAGCCCGTCCTCGATAAGCAACCCGAGGCCGCCTTCGCCACTGCCGAGTTCATCGGCCAGGCGAAGCAGGCCACCTCGACGATCTTCGTCGCGCATGTGCGCTGGGCTACGGTAGGCGGCCGGAGCACCGCGAATACGCAACCGTTCGCGATGCGGGGGCGCATCATGGCTCACAACGGCGGTTTCGGCGAGATCGCGCGGCTGGACGCCCAGCTCGGCCCCTACCGTGAGCTCGTCCGGGGCCAGACCGACTCTGAGCGGTACTTCGCCCTGATCACCCAGCAAATCGACGGCCATGGCGGAGATGTCGGCGCGGGCATCACTGCTGCCGCCCGCTGGATCGCGAGCCGCCTGCCGGTCTCATCACTGAACGTCATTCTCGCCACTCCCGGCCACCTCTGGGCACTGCGCTATCCGGAGGTGCACGCACTGCATATCATCGAGCGGCCCGCCGGGGACAGCGTCCTGGCAAGCTCGGCTACCCGGCCGACCGCGACGCCTGGCCTGCACGTGCGGAGCACGACGTCCGTCATTCACGCGCCGGACCTGCATGCGGTGCCCACGGTCGTCATCGCATCGGAAGAACTCGACGGGGAACGCGGCTGGCGCATGCTCGCCCCTGGCGAGCTCATCTGCGTCCGCTCCGACCTCACCGTCTCCTCCGCTGTGGTACTTGACGATCCGCCGGTCCGTCCGATGACCCCGATCGGGCAGAACCCGAACATCGACAGCTGAGCGCTGCTGCCTCGTTCCTCGCAGGAAGCCAGCCCGCTCAGCGAGCTGGGTCACCACCAGCACCGTGAAGCCGGCGAAGAAAACCGCCTCCATCACCCCGCCCAGCCTGTCCAGCAAGTAGGCCGCGCCCAGCATCGGATATCCGACATATGCTCCGACGACCAGATTCTGGTAGACGCGGCTGGTGCGAGTCTGGTCACCGCGGGTCCGCCGGGCAGCGAGCAGCACGGCAACCGTGATACCAGCGAATTCGGCGATCCCCGCGGCAATGTGCACATACTGGCTCACTGGCAGCTGGAAATGTAGCTCCATCCTCTTGCAGCTCGCGCTGATCTCATCAGCGCACACCTCGGGAAACAGCCCGCCGGCCGCGCCCGCCGCGCCGAAGATCATCATCGCCAGCCACTCCCGCCGGGCAGCCGCGATGCTGCGGCTACCAGCCACCAGGAACGCCGCCGCTATCAGCAGCCCGGCAACGAGATCGGCACGCTGCATCGCCGACGCGAACGGCTGGCCGGTCACCTCGATATTGCTGAACAGTTCGTCCGGCGACCGCATCAGCCCTGGACGCAGCGGCACCAGGATCCACCAGTTGTAAGCGAGCAAGCCCGCCACACCGAGGGTCGGCGCCAGTACTGAGCGTGTCGGGCGCCCACGCCAGGCCGCCACTCCGACGGCAGCAGCACCACGCATATCAACACCAGACCTTCACACCACAGTCGCAACGGCACCTTCCCCGCCGGCCCGCCAGATCAGTGCCGCAGTCCCTCCCATCGGCCCAGCGCACCGGGGGTATCAGCCTCGTCAGTGCCAACCATGGCTTGCCCCCGGCTCTTCCCTTCTCGGCTTCGGACGCCTCGCCTCGCAGCGCTCCTGCCTCGTGCTCCCGCCCGCGCCCGGTCGCGACTTTCCCGCCGGGCACGGACCGGGCAGGCGCCGCTGCGACGGTCCGCGGCAGCCGTGCATCGGGTCCAAGCACTGCCCTGCCTCAAGCGCCCGCGTATTCGAGCCGGTAGGCTGAAGGCAACTAAAGCGAGGACTGAATGTCACGAATCTATAATTTTTCGCCTGGCCCGTCGATGCTGCCTGAGGCCGTGCTGCACAAGGCCGCCGCCGAAATGCTTGACTACAATAGTACCGGCATGTCGGTCATGGAACTCAGTCACAGGTCACCGGAGTTTATCGACATTATTGAGCGCGCCGAGACTTCCCTCCGGACGCTGATGCGCATTCCGGACGACTACTCAGTGCTGTTCCTGCAAGGCGGGGCAAGCACTCAGTTCGCGATGGTGCCGATGAACTTGATGCACACGTCGAACCGGGCCGACTACATCAAGACCGGTAACTGGTCGGAACGCGCAATCGCCGAGGCCAGCCTGTTCGGGCAGGTCACGGTAATCGCGTCGTCCGAAGACCGAAACTATACTTACATACCCAGGGACTATCACTCATCCCCGGATGCGGACTACCTGCATATCACCAGTAACAATACGCTGGAGGGAACGAGATTTAACGACTTCCCGGAGACCGGGGATATCCCGCTCGTGGCCGACATGTCAAGTGAGATCCTGTCCCGCCCGATAGATGTGACCAGATTCGGCCTGATCTACGCCGGCGCCCAGAAGAATATCGGGCCTGCAGGACTCACCGTTGTCATCGTACGAGCCGATCTCGTCGGCAAGCACACGAGCGACGTTCCGACGATGATGCGCTACGATATTCACGCTGACGCGAAGTCGCTTTATAATACGCCACCATGTTACACCGTCTATCTCGCCGGACTGGTCTTCGACTGGCTGGAGCAGATGGGCGGCGTTCAAGCCATAGCGACGCTCAATGAATCGAAGGCCCAGATACTGTACGACACGCTAGATCAGTCCGAGCTGTTTAGCAGCTCAGTGGCCAGGGCCGACAGATCCGTCATGAATGTTCCCTTCACAGCGACCAGCGACCGGCTGAACGAGAAGTTCATCGCTGAGGCCCGGTCAGCAGGATTCTCGACCTTGCGCGGACATCGGCTCGTCGGCGGCATGCGGGCAAGCATCTACAATGCCATGCCGCTGGCCGGCGTTCAGGAACTTGCTGAGTTCATGCGGCAGTTTGAACGAGACAATGCTTGAGGCGCCACATGTTTAAGATTCGCCTGGAGAACGAGATATCCGACAGCGGCCTGTCACTGCTTCCGGCCAGCGACTACACCGTGGCGCGGGATATCACGGATCCTGACGCCATTCTCGTGCGCAGCTCGAAATTGCACGGACTTGAATTCCCGCAGAGTCTCAAGGCGATCGCACGAGCCGGAGCCGGAGTAAATAACATCCCGGTCGAGGACTGCACGGATCGTGGCATCGCGGTATTTAATACACCCGGGGCAAATGCGAACGGCGTGAAAGAACTGGTACTTGCGGCACTCCTGCTGTCGTCCCGGCGCATCTTCCAGGGCATTAGCTGGACCCAGTCGCTCGCTGGCCAGGGCGACGACGTTGGGCAGGCTGTGGAACGGGGGAAGGCACAGTTTACCGGCTCCGAGATCAGCGGACGGCGGCTCGGCGTTATCGGGCTCGGTGCGGTCGGGACAATGGTCGCCAACGACGCGGTCGCGATCGGCATGCAGGTGATGGGTTACGATCGGTACTTGTCAGTGGACGCGGCCTGGGGATTGTCGCGTAACGTCAGCAGAGCAAATAGCATGGAACAGTTGCTCAGCGAGTCCGACTATATTACTGTGCACGTGCCGCTTGACGATAGCACGGCCAGAATGCTGGCCGCACCCGCGTTCCGCCTGATGAAGCCGGGAGTCCGAGTCATTAACCTGGCTCGCGGTGAGCTAGTAGACAACCAGGACTTGCTCGCTGCGCTGGCCACCGGTGCGGTGGCTTGCTACGTGACCGATTTCCCCGCTGCCGAGCTACTGGGTAATGACCGCATCATTACCATTCCGCACCTCGGCGCCTCGACCCTGGAATCGGAAGACAACTGCGCCATTATGGCCGTGCGGCAGTTGCGTAAGTTCCTCGAAACAGGTGTCGTCGGCAACTCTGTGAACTTTCCGGACTGCGACTTCGTCGCGATGCCAGGTGTACGGGTCGTCGTGGCACATCTCAACGTGCCGAACATGATCGGGCAGATTACGGCGCAGTTGGCGGCGAGAGGGCTGAACATCACCGAACTGCTGAATCATCATCGGGGTACGCTTGGTTATACCATAATCGACCTCGACGGTCAGGTTGACCAGGATTTCGCGCCGCAGATCCGCGCGATCGGCGGCGTCAGAATGGCTCGCGTCATCAGGCGCTGAGTCCGCCGGGCTATACGGACTCAGCTGAGCAGGGCGGGAACGACCTGGCCGTGTCCGGTCGCGGCTTCAAAGGCGCGCGCCATGGAAAGCAGTGACCAGTCGGCACGCCTGTCCCCGACCAGCTGAAGCCCGACGGGCAGGCCGTCGGGCGTGAATCCCGCCGGGACCGAGATCGCCGGCAGCCCTGTTGCCGAGATCAGGTACGCCGATGCCATCCAGTCGAGATAGGTGTGCTGAGCCACGCCGTCGATGTCGTGCACCCAGTCCAGGGTGATGTCGAACGGCACCACCTGCGTTACCGGACACGCAAGCACGTCAACGGTGTCAAAGAACGCGCTGACCTGCTCGGCGAGTGCCGCGCGGGCCGCGGTAGCGCGGCTCAGGTCGGCTACCGTCAGCTCGAGTCCGCGCTCAACGTTCCAGGTCACATTCGGCCCGAGCTGCTCCGGATGATCGCGCAGCAGCTGACCGAAGAATGTCGCGTACCGGAACGCGCGGAAGGTCCTGAAGACGTCGTCGGCTCCAGACAGGTCGGGCGCGGCGTCGATCACCTCACAGCCCAGATCGATGAGCACCTGCCGGGATCTGGCCAGGACCGCGCGCACCGCCGGCTCGACGGGCAGCCCGAGGTCATCGCTCCAGGCGACCCTGACTCCGCTGATATCCCGAGCTAGCAGGCTGGCGATCTGGCCGGGATCGGCCAGGGCGGGCGGTGCCGCGTCCAGAGCCATCGGTACCCGGCGATCGGGTCCGGCGAGGACGGCCAGGAGCAGTGCCGCGTCAGCCACTGTGCGTGCCATCGGCCCTTCGACGCCCAACGGGTCGGCCGGGTCGGAGAACGGCCAGGCCGGCACCCGGCCCGGGGACGGTCGCAGCCCGACGACATTGCAGAAGCTTGCCGGGTTGCGGAGCGATCCGCCGAGGTCGCTGCCATCGGCGAGGCAGATCATCCGCGCGGCCAGGGCCGCCGCTGCCCCGCCGCTGCTGCCGCCAGGCGTTCGGCTCAGGTCGAACGGGTTCCTGGTCGCGCCGAACACCTGGTTCACCGTGTGCGATCCCGCGCCGAACTCGGGCGTGTTGGTCTTGCCCAGGCTGATCGCTCCGGCGCGTGACATCCGGCGCACCACCAGGGCGTCGCGATCGGGCACATGCTCAGCGAACAGCGGTGACCCGTACGTGGTGCGCACCCCCGCGGTATCGGCGAGGTCCTTGTGCGCCACCGGCAGCCCGTGCAGCAAGCCCAGCGGGCCGCCACCGACCACTGCGTCGTCCGCGGCAGCCGCAGCGGTCAGGGCCCGGTCGAAGCAGCGGGTTACTACCGCGTTGACGGTCGCGTCTACCGCCTCGACCCGCTCGATGTGTGCGGCGAGCACCTCGCGGGCCGATACAGCGCGGCTGCGCAGCATCCCCGCCAGCGTGACCGCGTCGAAGGCGCACAGATCCGTCACTGGCCGTTCCTGTCCTCGGTCCGATCCGGCGCGGTGGCCGCGGTGGCCGCGGTGGCCGCGGTGGCCGCGGTGGCCGCGGTGGCCGGGGCAATCGGAGTGGCCGGAGTGGCCGGAGTGGCAATAATGGCCCGGATCACACCTGGCCTGGCGAGCGCGACGACCAGCATGATCAGCGCCAGCAGGCCCGCTGCACCTCCTGTCGCCCAGCCGATGCCGATCTGGCCGATCACCGGTCCCTGGATCAGCGAGCCAATCGGATAGGCAACGCCGAGGGCCACCAGGAACAGGCTCAGTACCCGGCCGCGGTACTCCTGCGGGGCATGGAGCTGAACGACGGTCGACAGACCCGACAGGACGCCGATGTACACCAGCCCGAGGACGAACAGCGTGATCGCGCCCCACCAGCGGGTCCGGGACGAGCTGTAGACGATCAGCACAACGGGAAGCAGGGCCAGGCTCCATGCGAGGACCCGGCCGCGGCCTAGCCGGACGGCCAGCGGCGGGATGGCCAGCGCTCCTGCCACGGCACCGATTCCCTGGGCCGTAGTGAGCAGCGCGGTGAGCTGTGCAACAGCCCGCGAGCCGCCATTGGTCAGGTGATGTGCCATCACGGGCACCAGGGCGATGAAGGGCGAGGCGAGGAGGGCCACGATGCCGATGGTGCCGATCGCGGCGCGGCAGGACGGCTCGCGCCTGGCCGCGTCGAATCCTGACCGCAGCGAGGCGAGCAGGCCCGCCGGCCGGCCAGCCGGCGGCGCGAGCCGTACGAACGCCAGCGCTACGACTACGGCAAGGAACGAGATGGCGTTCGCCACGAACGCGGCCGGATAGCCGAACGCCGCCACCGTCGCGCCAGCCAGAGCCGGTCCCACGATCCGGCCAAGGTTGAACTGGGCCGAGTTCAGGGAAATCGCGGCGAGAAACTCCGAGCGGGGCACCAGGTCAGGCAGGATCGCCTGCTGGAATGGCCCGACCAGGGCCGAGGCCGAGCCCTGCAGCGTGACCAGCAGGACTAGCGCTGGCGGGCTGTCGTGACCGGCGGCCACGAGAACGGCCAGCAGCACCGCGGTCGCGGTCGCGACCAGGTTGCCGGCGACCAGCACTGGCCTGCGCGGCCAGCGGTCGGCGAGCGCGCCGCCGACCGGGGACAGCAGGCCGATCGGCAAGAACGCGCCCGCGGCGACGAGGACGGCCCAGGTCGCGCTCCCGGTATCGGAGATGACCAGCGCGCCGACCGCGACTGCCTGCATCCAGGAGCCGACGTTGGAGACGAACCCGGCCGCCCACAGCAGCGCGAATGCGCGGTGCCGGAGCGGGCGGAGCGACGCGAGGCCACGGCCCGGCGGCGCAGCAGGTTCGGCCGGTGCGGCAAGCGGGTCGGAGGATGGCGCGGCGCGTGCCGCCGCGGGTGCTGCCGCCTGGCCGGCGGCCGGGCTGGCCCTAGCCCGGGCAGCCCGGTTTGATCTGAGCAGTGGCGGCACGCCGACCACGTTACGGCCTCTGCCGCCCGGCCACGTGACGGCGCCGGCTAGCTGATTGCGATCGCGCCGCCGGCCGGCACCTTCTCCGGCCCGTGCCTGGCTGACACACTGGGCTGATGCGCATTGAGGTGCGGCCGGTGGGCAGACTTCGCGGACCTGAGCCACTCGATGTCACCGGGCCTCTCACCTGCATTATCGACTCGCTCAGCGCGAGCACGATCGACCTCTCGCGGGTGCGCGTGGTGTTCGACTGGATCCAGTACCGGTCGAGCTTTCGTGACGTCGCGGACCTGCGACCGGTCCTGGCGGCCCCGCTGCATACCGGCGACGCCGGGCCGGTCCTTGAACTCGCCATCGACCTGCGCCGCTGCGCGGGCGTCGATCTGCACGCGCTGGTGAACGGCTTGCTGGCCGAATACGCCGGTCATGGCGCCTCCGCCCGGCTCTGCATCGAGCCATGGGTGGCCGGGACCGCCAGCTGCGTCTGGCGATTCAACACGCTCTACTGGCAGGCGCTCGCCGCATGGGAGCAGGCCACCGGGCGGGAGTACGAACGGGCGCTGCCCGGCGGCAAGAGCGACGCGAGGGACGTCGGGGCGGTTCGGGAACTCATCCTGGAACTGTTCAAGGTCTGGGACGACATGGACGCCCGTGGCGCTCTCCCCGGCGAGCTCTATGTCATCGAACTCGGTGTCGGCAACGGAAGCCAGGCTCTGACCTGGCTCGATGAATTCGAGAGTCTGTCCAGGGCACACAGCAGGGACTACTACCGCCGCCTGCACTACCTGATGGGCGACTACTCCCCGCATGTCCTCAGCCGCGCCCGGCACGCGGTGGCCCGGCATGACGACCACGTCACCGCCCTGGTGATCGATGCCACTCACCCCGCCGTCAGCCTGAGCTTCCTGCGCGGCAAGGCATTCCTCGTCTACATCTCCAACGTCTACGACAACCTGCCCAGTGACGAGGTCGCGCGAGTCGCCGGACGGGCGTACCAGGTACAGGTCAGGAGCTTCCTGCCGATGACCGCGGCCCGGCGGATCGCGAGGAAGTTCGCTGCCCCGGTCGGGAAGATCCCCGATCTCGTCGAGAAGCTGCTCCGGCTCGGCCCCGAACTGCTGTGCGACGCGCTGCCCCAGCACTTCAGTGATCCGGCCAGGGCAGTGACCTTCTGGCAGGAGGTATGGGCGGCGCTCCGGCTCCAGGAACGGTACGTACCGCTTGAGGGCCTGGACCTCTACCAGATCGGGCCGGAGCTGACCGGCGAGTCGCTGCGCCCGCAGCTGGAATCCGACGGCGATATCCGGATTCACGTGAATAACGGCGCGCTCAACAGCTTCGCCGAGGTCCTGCCGCTGATCCACCCGTTCGGGCGGCTGCATTGCCATGACCTGTTCCTGACCGACGTCCGCGACTACCGCTCCGGCTTCTTCGGCCCGGGCAAGTACGACGGTTCCGTGGTCAACTGGGTCAACGGCCCGCTGCTGCGCCATGTCGGCCGGCGAGCCGGATTCGATGTACGCATCGCGCCATTCGCGCAGCGCCCGTCGGCCAACATCAAGACGCTGACTGCGGCGGTCCGAGAGTGAGCGGTGCCGGAGTGAACGGAGCCGCGCTCGAGATGCCGGACGGGCCCGCCCTGCTGCCGACAACTGTGATCGGGTCATACGCGGTACCTGAGTGGCTGGGCCAGCTGCGGAACGACTACTACCAGCGCAGGATCAGCCGGAAGTACCTGGACGACATCCACGAGATGGCGATCAAAGCGGCGATCCTTGATCAGGAGCGGGCTGGCATCGACGTCCTTTCCGACGGAGAGCTTCGGCGCGACAACGACATGGACTATCTGCTGGCAGCGATTCCCGGCGTCCTGATCGCGCACCGCGCGAAGGCGGACTACCTGGACTACTACGACGCACAGGTCAGCCACCCGCTACCGGAACCTGACGGACTGGGACTCGGGCTCGTCGATGAGTTCCGGTTCGCCAGCCAGCTGACGGACATGACGATGAAGGTCTCCCTGACCGGCCCGTTTTCGCTGTCCAGGAGAATCAGGGACAGTGCATACTCCGACCCGGCAGATCTGGTCAGGGCGCTGGCGCGGCATCTCAATGCCGAGGCCAGGGAACTGGCCAGGGCCGGCGCGAGGCTGCTGCAGATCGACGAGCCGCTGCTCGCCGGGTATCCCGACCAGATCGCCGTCGCCGTGGAGGCGATCAACATCGTGACTGACGTGCCGGACGTGAGCTGGATACTGCACGTCTGCTACGGAAACCGCTACGCGCGCCCGCTCTGGGAAGGCCACTATGACTTCCTCTTCCCGGCCGTGCACGAGACGAAGGTAGACCGCCTGGCGCTTGAGTTCGCCCGAAAAGGAGACGAGGACCTGCAACTGCTGCGGCAGCATCACTGGGACCGCGGCCTGGGTCTCGGCGTGATCGACGTGAAGACCGAGCGGACCGAGCCGCAGGAACTGGTGGCGGCGCGGATCAGGCGGGCACTGCGGTACGTGGCACCGGAGCAGCTGGTGATCAATCCGGACTGCGGCCTGCGGCATCTGCAGCCCGATGCCGCCCGCGCCAAGCTGGCAACCATGGTCGCCGCGACCGCGCAAGTCCGCGCGGAGCTCAGCCTGACGTGATGCCGAGCGGGGGTCGGCCATTCAGGGTCGCTTCTGGCCGACCGGGACGGATCTAGCCACGCGCCGACGACCATGGCTGCCCGCCCGGGCCTATGCCGTCCTTATGACCGGGAATCGGCCGTGATCTTGACGGCCGCGGCCGAGATGACGGCGGTGGCTGCCGGCGCCGCGCCCCTAGCCAGGTAACCTTCCCTGCGATGAACCTTGACCAGCCGAGTCACCGAGAGGGGTGAGAATGCAGATTACCTGCCTGGGCCATGCAGGCCTGCACATCGATACCAGGTACGGCAGCATTCTGTGCGACCCGTGGCGGAATCCGGCATATTTCGCATCCTGGTTCGTGTTTCCGGACAACAGCGGCCTGGACTGGGACCGCTTCGCAGACGTGGATTACCTCTACGTCTCTCATCTGCACCGGGACCATTTCGACCCGGACCTGCTCAGCGAGCACGTGTCGCGTGACGTTACCGTGCTGCTGCCGGACTTTCCGGTGCCGGACCTGCGGGACGAACTGGAACAGCTAGGGTTCAAGCACTTCCTGGTGCTGCCCAGCGGCGAGGTAGTGCAGCGCGATGGCCTGCGCCTGATGGTGCAGGCCCTGCAGTCCCCCGCGGACGGACCACTCGGCGACTCGGCGCTCGCCCTCGATGACGGAACCGCCCGGATCTTCAACCAGAACGACGCACGGCCGACCGACCTCGATGCGATCCGCTCGTTCGGGCCCTACGACGTGCACCTGCTGCAGTACTCCGGCGCCATCTGGTGGCCGTGGACCTATGAGCTGCCCGATGCGGCGAAGCTCCGGTTCGGCGCCGCCAAGCGCGCGAACGGCCTTGACCGGGCGGTCCGCTACGTCAAGGCGATCGGTGCGGCCCATGTCGTGCCGTCAGCTGGTCCGCCCTGCTTCCTGGACGCCGAGCTCTTCGCTCTCAACGACCTGACCGGCGACGCCACGAACACCTTTCCTGACCAGATGGTCTTCCTGGACTACCTGCGCGGCGCGGGGATCGAATGCGGTCAGCCGCTGACCCCTGGCGCGGTGCTCGACATCGACCAGGGTCAGTGCGAGGTGCGATGGCCAGTGAGCGCGGACCAGGCGATGGAACCGTTCACCGACAAGGAAAACTACCTCCGCCGCTACGCGGCCAGGATGCAAGGCCGGATCGCCGCGGAGAAGCGCCAGTGGCCTGCCAGCGGGGTCGATGTGCTCGCTGAGCTGAAGGCGTGGTTCGAGCCGCTGCTTGAGCTGGCCGATCACATCCGGGCTGGCGTGGGCGGACCGGTCCTGCTCCGGGTCGGCGACGACCTGCCGATCGTGATCGACTTCCCGGCCGGTGAGGTACGCCACTTCGCCGGGGAGGCATGCCGCTACGAATTCACCGTGGACCGTGCGCTGATCGAGCGGCTGGTCGCGGACCACCAGACCGACTGGGTCAACAGCCTGTTCCTGAGCTTGCGGTTCCGCGCGCGCAGGATCGGCCAGTACAACGAGTACGTCTACACGTTCTTCAAGTGCCTGGCGCCTGAGCGGATCATGTACGCCGAAGGCTGGTACGCGGACCAGAACCACGACGAGCAGGACATCGAGCTTGATGGCTGGATCATTCAGCGCCGGTGCCCGCACCTGCGAGGCGACCTGAGTCGGTTCGGCGAGATCGACGGTAACACGCTCACCTGCACCATGCACGGCTGGCAGTTCGACCTGCCGACCGGCCGCTGCCTGGCCACGGACTCCGACACGCACCGGCTGCGCAGCCGGTCCGCCGCAGCGCCTGTCGTTACCTAGCCGGCCGGTTCAGGCACCCGGCCGTTGTCGGCGTCATGGACGGCGGAACGGGCCCGGCTTCGGCTTCGGCTTCGGAACCGGCGGGTTCGGGTTCGGCCTCGGCGGTGTTGCCATCAGTCCTCCTCGGTGCATCGCAACTCGATGTATTCGGCTGCGGTTGTGCGGCTCGGTGTTGTGCGGCTCGGTGTTTGTGCGACTCGGGTACGCGGCCGGCTCAGCGCGCCGCGGCTCGCTGCGGGCGAGTAAGCCTGTCGCGCGGCAGCTTGGCGAACTGTGGCGCGGCATGGCGCCGTGCACGCCAGGGACCTGGCGGCGCAACGAGGCCCTGAGCGGCCCGGCCATGTGCCGGTCCCATCGAAGGCGCGAAAACATGCGGTCCGGACCGGTCGCTTCTCGGCCGGTCGGCGGGCGGGGGTGACTCGCGGTCCAGTGCGGAGTCAGAGTGGCCAGCCCTCCTTGCGGTAGCCCATGTCCCAGAACATCCATTCGTAACGGCTGGTTGCGCGGAAATGCCGGTGCACGAGCGCACGCTGCGATGGCGCGAGATCGGAGGCCAGGCCGTCTGTGACGGTCAGCACTTCGCGGACGACATCGCCGAACTCCTCGCTGCCGTAGGTGTCGATCCACTGCTGGTAGTGCCGGTCGGGCGAGCCGCGCCGCAGCAGTTCCTTGCCGACTTCCCAGTAGATCCAGTAGCAGGGCAAGATGACGCCGACCCCCTCGGCGTACGATCCGCCGCGGATGGTCGCGAGCAGGTAACTCGTATAGGCGAGCGTGGTGGGCGCCGACTCGGCAGCATCGACCGAAGCTGGGTCAATGCCGAGGTCGGCCATGAGCGAGTCGTGCAGGCTCCGCTCGACGACGATGATGTCAGCGGCGTGGCGAGCGAACATCTCGATGCCTGCGGTATCGGGCGCGCGGCTGGACACCGCCGCGAGCGCGCGGGCGTAGCTCTGCAGGTACAGGGCATCCTGCACGACGTAGAACGCGAAGGCGTCCCGCGGCAGGCTGCCGTCGGTCAGCCCGGCGAGGAACGGGTGCGCAAGGATAGCGGCGTAGATGTCGGCGGCGCCGCGCCACAGCTCCTCGGTGAAGCCATCATTCATCGGGCTGCTCCCTGCCGCAGAATATGCACGGGCAGCGCTGACGGCAGCGTCCCGCGCCAGCGCTGTATGCCAGCCCTGTCCGAAAGCGACAGGGGCAGGACGGCCGTCGGGACAGACATCAGGGTCGCTGCCCAACGATCAGATAACACGATACAGCTTGATGCCGACGGCCGTGCTCATTCTGCGGTGCGAACGAGCGCGGTCGTGAACCGGGCTGACCGGCCTAAACGAACGGACCCGGCTTCGGTTTCGGCTTCGGCACCGGCGGGTTCGGGTTCGGCCTTGGTGGTATTGCCATCGGTCCTCCTCCTCGCATCAGGTGGAATCTGGCTCGCAGGCCCCATGTGCTCGGGGGCCGGGCCGGGCCGGACCGGGTCCGGCCGCGGGGCGGCGCCAGGACCGGCATGGGAGTCCGAGCCGCGCCGGCGGATCACGCCCGGCCCCGAACCCGCTACCCAGCAGATCCCCGCGCATTCATGACCGGAGCACTCTGCCCGCAGCCAGGGCTGCGCACCGCGACGTGAGCTGCGCCACGCCACTTTCCTTTGCGGTTCCCGACATCCGGCGGTAACTGCCGGTTCACCTTGCCTGCCTATGGTCGGGAATATCGTGGCTGTCAGCTTCTGTGACTCTTGACACCTAGGAGGCAGGTACGTGAGCATGACGGAACATCTAGAGGAGTTCGGCGGCTGGCCATCCGTCGTTCACCTGGCGGTTCGCGAATCTGCCAGATCATAAAGTCGCGGTGACGTGCGAGACCGCGGATGTGGGCTTAAATAGGGAGGGATCGGATGAAATCATCGTTTAGGTATACGCTTGCCGGAGTGGCGGTACTCACGCTGGCCGCGGCCGGCTGCTCTTCGGGCAGCGGTTCGTCGTCATCGGCGAGTGACAAGAAATGGACAACCGCGACGTCTGCGGCAGCCGGCGGCGGGATGACCGCGCTGATCGCCGCTGCCAAGAAGGAAGGCACGCTGAACGTCATCGCGCTGCCTTCGAACTGGGCGAACTACGGCAACATCATCAAGGCCTTCGCCAAGCTCTACGGGATCAAGGTCAACTCGATTGCCCCAGATGACAGCAGCGGCCAGGAGATCACCGAGATCCAGCAGAAGAACGGGACCTCCCTGGCGGCCGATGTCATAGATGTCGGCATGTCCACTGCGCTCACCAGCACGGCTCTCTTGGCCCCGTACGAGGTCGCCACTTGGTCGTCGATCCCCACCGCCCAGAAGGAGCCGACCGGGCTCTGGGTCCAGGACTACGGCGGCTACATGTCCGTGGGCTACAACTCGACCAAGTTCGGCACCGTCACGTCGCTGAACCAGTTGCTCAGCAAGAAGTTCAAGAGCGCCGTCGCGCTTAACGGCAACCCGACGCAGGCGAACGCAGCTCTCAGCGGCGTGATGATGGCCAGCCTGGCGGAGGGCGGCTCGGCGGGCAGCATTGCCGCCGGCGTCAGCTTCTTCCACAAGCTCAAGGCCGCGGGCAACTACGTTCCGGTGCAGGCCACCGCATCGACGATCAAGGAAGGCGCCACTCCGGTGGTGTTCAACTGGGACTACCTCAACACCGCGACCGTCGTGGGCCAGTCGGCCTCTACCTGGAAGATTTTCATCCCAGCGAACGCGACCCTGGGCGGCTACTACGCCCAGGGCATCAACAAGAACGCGCCGCACCCAGCGGCCGCCCGGCTGTGGGAAGAGTTCCTGTACAGCCAGACCGCCGGCGGCGGGCAGAACCTGTGGCTGGAAGGTGGCGCGCGGCCAGTCGAGCAGACGGCCATGACCTCCAATCGCAGCATCAACAGCTCAGCGGCCTCAGCGCTGCCGCCGGTCGCAGGAACCCCGGTGTTCCTGAGCGGTGCCCAGGCCAAGGCCGCCGCCGCGTTCCTGGCAGCGAACTGGGCCAAGGCCGTCAGCTAGGCGGGGATTCATGATCGTCACGACGACGACGAAGGCCGGCGCTCGCCTGGGTAAGCACCCTGCCGTTCCTGGCGTATGTGGGCGTATTCCTGCTGCTCCCGACCGGCATTGTGCTCTGGAACGCGTTCCGGAAGCCCGCTGGTGGCTTTACCCTCCAAGACCTGACCATGCTCAACACACCGCCTGTGCGCACCGCCTTTGCCGGCTCGCTGGAACTGGGCCTGATCTCATCGGTGATGGGGGCCGTATTCGGCGCCATTCTGGCGTATGCCATTGCGTCCGGGAATCCCGACGGGGCGATCCGCAGGTTCTACCTAGCTGGCTCCGGCGTGCTCGCTCAGTTCGGCGGAGTCACCCTGGCGTTCGCCTTCCTCGCGGCGATCGGCCCGACCAGCGGGATCTTGATACATGCCGGCTGGTTCTACGACTTCCCGTGGGGCATCGCGCTGATCTACATCTACTTCCAGATTCCGCTGATGGTGCTCGTCTTCCTCCCCGCGATCGACGGGCTGAAGGTCCAGTGGCGGGAGGCAGCAGAAAATCTCGGCGGATCGACCTGGCACTACTGGCGGTATGTCGGCGGGCCGCTGCTGACGCCGGCCTTCCTCGGCGCGACATTGCTGCTATTCGCCAACTCGCTGTCGGCCTACGCCACGATCGTGGCATGGGAGGACCAGATCTCGTATGTGGTGCCACAGCAGATCGGCGTGTCCCTGATCAGTGAGGTCGGGCTGCTCAACCTCAATCAGGCTGACGCGCTCGCGCTCGGCATGATCGTTATGGTGGTCATCGTCATGTCCGGATACTTCCTCCTGCAGCGCAGGGCGGCCCGATGGCTGCGGTAAGTTCGCTATCCGCTGAGCTGGCGGGAACCACACAGGCTAAAGCACCGCAGGGCTTGCGGGCCGGCCAGCGCCGGCGGCTGAACGTATTCCGGTATCTGGCATTCGCGATCTCCGGCCTGTTCTTCCTGCTGCCGCTCCTTGCCATGGTCAGGTTCTCGCTGGAAGGAAGCACACTCGGCACGTGGTCGCTAGCAGCGTGGCAGCAGATCGCGACCTACCAGGGCCCGCCGCCCCTGCTCCCGGCGATTGAGATCACGCTGGAGCTAGGGATCATCACCAGCGTGGTCATGCTGGCGCTCGTGGTACCGACGATGATCTGGGTGCGGCTGCGGGTGCAATGGTTCAGCCGGATCCTGGAGTTCCTCTGCCTGCTTCCGCTGACCATCCCGGCCATCGTGCTCGTAGTCGGCCTGGCCCCGATCTACAACAGGATCGAGCGTTACAACATCTCGGCGTTCATGCTGTTCTGGGTCTATGTCGTCCTGGCGCTGCCGTATGCCTACCGGGCACTGGCCGCTGGCCTGAGCGCGATAGACGCCACCACCCTGGCTGAGGCTGCGCGTAGTCTCGGGGCAAGCTGGCTGGTGGTAATGGTCCGGGTCATTGCCCCGAATATGTGGCAGGCAATCCTTAACTCTCTGCTGCTGACGATGGCGCTGGTCCTTGGCGAGTTCACTATTGCCTACAACCTGGGCTACGTCACGCTGCCAGTGGAGTTGTTTAGCATCAGCCGGAACACGACCAATGCCGGGGTGCTCTTCTCCACCTCGGCAGCGTCGCTAATCTTCGCCTTCGGCTTGCTGCTGACCCTTTCCTACGTCGGTCGCCGCCTCCACCGCGGCCGGACATGAGGTGGAGCACGTGACTTCCCCAACGACCAGTACCCAGTTCGCCGGCACCAGGACTGGCGTCGAGGTGCAGATGCACGGACTGAGCCGGAATTACGGCGCCGTGGTCGCGCTTGACCGGCTTGATCTCACCGTGCATGCGGGCGAGCTGATCGCCCTGCTCGGCCCGTCGGGATGTGGCAAGACCACCACGTTGCGGCTGGTAGCCGGGCTTGAGGACGCCGACTCCGGGCAGATCACCGTCGGCGGCAAGGACATCACCCGGCTGCCTGCTAGCAAGCGGGACATGGGGATGGTCTTCCAGGCCTATTCGCTGTTTCCGCACATGACGGTCAAGCAGAATGTCGCGTTCGGGCTGCGTCTGCGCCGGATCAATTCCGACGAACGGGACCGGCGTGCGATGGCAATGCTCGCGCTAGTCGAGCTGGACACGCAGGCGAACCGGTACCCGCACCAGATTTCCGGCGGCCAGCAGCAGCGGGTCGCGCTGGCCCGTGCCCTGGCCATCGAGCCGCAGGTACTGCTGCTTGACGAGCCGCTCTCGGCGCTCGACGCGAAGGTGCGAGCGCAGCTTCGCGACCAGATTCGCCGGATCCAGCTTGAGGTCGGCATCACTACCCTGTTCGTCACCCACGATCAGGAGGAGGCGCTCGCCATCGCCGACCGGGTCGGCGTGATGCGCAGCGGCCGTCTGGAGCAGCTTGCACCGCCGACCGAGGTCTACTCGCGGCCGGCGACAGCGTTCGTGGCCGAGTTCGTGGGCCTCAGCAACCGGCTGGCGGGCACGGTCAGCGGGTCAACGGTGACCGTGCGAGGACGGGACCTGCCGCTGGTCGACCTCTCGACCCCGCCCGGCCCGGCGATCGCGCTAGTCCGGCCGGAGGCGGTCACGCTGGCGTCGGACAGCACGGGCGACTCGGGACCGCTGGTGGGGACTGTGATCGCCACCACGTTCCTCGGTGCCACCAGCAGGGTCACCGTCGATCTCGGCGACACAACGATCCTGGCCCAGCTGACGACCGCCGATGCGATGGAGCACCCGGCCGGCAGCCGGGTGGCCCTAACCATCCGCACCGACCCCGTCCTAGTCACATCTGACAGGCCGGTGGAGCCGCACGGGTGAGTGGCGGGCCGCCTCCGGCCATCCCGCCACTCACCACGGATCGCCGGCTAGAGCCTGGCACTGTCCTGCGGCAGGGCGCGCTGGCCCCGTACCGCGGCATCGCGCTCGTTGACGGTGAGCCGCATCAGATCCGCGATGACCTGATGAGCGCCTGGCCGCCCGAGCACCGCAGCGGGGCAGGCCGGCCGCTGCTTCGACTGGTGCACCTGACCGACCTGCAACTGGCCGACGTTCAGTCTCCGGCCAGGTTCGAGTTTCTGAACAGGTTCTACGCCGATCCCCGGTATTCCAAGATCGTCCCGGTACAGCGCCCGCAAGAGGCGCTGACCGCACATGCGATCAACGCCACCGTGCGTACGGTCAACGGGCTGGCCGGCCTGGCATCCGGCCTGGCGCCCCAGCTAGCGGTGACGACCGGGGACGCGATCGACAACGCGCAGTGGAACGAGCTGCAGGCGTTCCTGGCACTCTTCGACGGCGGCCTCGTCCGTTTCAGTCCGGTCGGACAATACGCGGGCGTCCAGTCATCGAACTGGCCCGATGACATCTTCTGGAAACCGGACGGCGACGGGCCGGATGGCCCGGACATCTTCCGTAGCGCGTTCGGATTCCCGCACTATCCGGGCATGGCCGGCCTGGCGATCCGTGACTTCACCGCTGGCGGTCTGGGGATACCGTGGCTGTCCTGCTTCGGCAATCACGAAGGGCTTAACCAGGGCGTCGGCCTGGCGACGCCGGCCCTGGCCGCGGCGCTCGTTGGCAGCATCAAACCGGTCGGGCTGCCCGACGGATTTGATCATGACCGGGCACTTGAGCTGTTCACCGAGCAGCCCGAGGTGTTCATGACCGGGCCGGTCCGGCCGGTGGCTCCGAATCCGGACCGCAGGCCGATTACCCGCAGGGAGTTCGTCGAGGCCCATTTCCAGCCTGGCGCCAGGCCAGCCGGGCACGGCTTCAGCGAGCAGAACCGGCGCGACGGCACTGCCTACTACGTGCACGACACGGCGGCTGTGCGGATGGTCGGGCTGGACACGGCCTGCGAGGCCGGCGGCGCTGACGGATGCGTCGATCACGATCAGGCGCGCTGGCTGGCCGACCGGCTGGCCGAAGTGCATTCGGTGTTCCGCGGGCCTGCCGGCGAGGAAATCAGGACCGGCAACGAGGACCGGCTGGTGATCCTATTTTCCCATCATGGCCTTGACACGCTGACCAACACCAGGAAACATGCCGGGCCCGACGGGCAGCCGCTACTCGGGGCCGGCGACATGGTCACCCTGCTGCACCGGTTCCGCAATGTCGTGCTGTGGCTGAACGGGCACACGCACACCAACGCGATCAAGCCGCGCCGCGACCCTGAGCACCCGGCGGCCGGCTTCTGGGAGGTCACCACCTGCTCCCTGGTCGACTGGCCGTGCCAGAGCAGGGCCGTGGAGCTGATCGAGGAAGATGGTTGCCTGTCCATCGTGTGCACGATGATCGATCACGACACCCGGCCAGCCGTCGGAACACTGACGAGCGGCGACGACCTTGCCTCGCTGCACCGCGAACTGGCCGCCAACATGCCGTTCGCCGGGGCCGACTCCGGCCGGGCCGGGCTGGCTACCGACCGGAATGTGGTGCTGCGGCTGACCGCGCCCTTCCCGCTCGCCCGCCTGACGGCCTAAACCGTGCCCGCCCACCGCGCTGCGGGTGGAACGCCGGCGGGTGGAACGCCGGCGGCTGCAACTGCCTGACGCGGCAAGACCTCGATGGCATCGGGCGGTAACGAACTCGGATCCGCGGACGGTACCTCATCGGGAATCCCCCACGACGGGAACTCCTGGGACGGCGGGATCGTCGCGTGCTTGCCGGGGTTGAGATCGCGGTGGATCACCTCGGCGGCATGCTCGATCGTGTCGATCCCGTACTCCATCGACGGGTTGCCGTAAGTGAGGCAGACAATCAGGTACACGCGGTTGGGGCTGGTAAACGCACCGACGCTGTTGATCTCCCAGATGCCGTCGGACGGGTACGGCAGCCAGCCGTTCTTGACATGCACCCGCACGCTGCGCGGCGCGCCAGCGGGCACCCCCCACCGCTGCGAAGCGATGACATGAGCCATCAGGAACCGCGCATAGACCCGCGACGACTTGTCCAGGACGCTGTTGGGCTCGGTCAGCAGCGTGAGCAGCAGGATCTCATCATGCGCCGTGAGCAGGGTCAGACCCCAGGCCGGGTTGAGCTCTGTCTCGTTCATCTTCGCGAGGTCGAGGAAGTGCTGCAGGTCCTGCGGGCCGTCCTCGTTCCACAGGTCCGTCGCCGCGTCGTTGTCGGACTCGGTGATCATCAGCCAGGCCTCGCCCTTCTCGGCGGCGGTCAGCCCGCGGTGCTCGCCCTGCACCTTGCGCAGCAAGGTGGCGAGAATGATCACCTTGACCGCGCTGGCCGCGATGAAGTGCCAGCTGGCGTGGTACTGGCAGGTGATGCCGGTACGGGTATCGGTCTCCTGGAGACCCACCCTGGAGGCCCGCTCGCTCAGCCGCCTGGCAATGTCGCCGGCCATCCGCTTGGCGAGCGCAGCGTTAGCCTTGGACCGCGCGACGCACTTGACCCGCGGGCGTGACGTGCCTGGTGCCGTGCCGGTCGTACCGCTCCTGCTGGTGGTCGGGCTGTCCGACCTGGCGCGGCTCCGGCCCGCCGCATTCTCAGTGCCCGGGCCAGCGGGCCTAGCTGCCTTGATCGCTGCACCAGAGTGCGCAACGCGCTTGAGGACCAGCCGCGCGTGCGGCGCCGCCGCTAGCGCGGTACCGCGCTGGCCGCCAGACCCGGCCGCCGCTGCTGGGTCGGCCGCCGCCGACAGCGCGACGGTCGCGCCGATCGCAACTGCAAGTGCCGCCTGACCGCGCACAAGACGGTGGAAACCCATGAGTGTCATCCCGCCCCAGGAAACATAATGACTATCAGATACAACCAGGACGGTTTTGGTCACCAATCGGTTGTCGCAGAATCCGGACTTGTCTGCCGAACTTGTGTCAGCGCGGGTCAGACCGGCTCGCCACCACGCCCGGCGCCGTCACGGAACCTGGAAACGTTGGCGATCAGGTCCGGGTCGGCCAGGCTAGCCATGCCGTGATCGAATTCACCGGCCATCGCCACGTCGTGGCTTAGTGACACCGATTCAAGCGCCGACATCCGGTCGCCGCGCAGGCACGCCTGGGGCAGCGCCGCGAGCTCGCCGGCCAGGTGCTCGGCGGCCGTCCTGGCATCGCCATGGGGAACGACCCTGCTGACCAGGCCCATCGCAAGCGCCTCGGCGGCGCCGATGGCTCGGCCGGTCAGGATCAGGTCAAGCGCGCGGCCGAGACCGACGATCCGCGGCAGCCGCACGGTGCCACCGTCGATCAGCGGCACACCCCAGCGGCGGCAGAACACCCCGAGCACGGCATCGGATTCGGCCACCCGCAGATCGCACCACAGCGCCAGTTCCAGCCCGCCAGCCACCGCATGCCCGGCCACGGCCGCGATCACCGGCTTAGACAACCGCATCCGGGTCGGCCCCATCGGTCCGTCCCCATCCGGCGCCACCCGGTTCCCCGCCGGAGTCCCCACCGCCTGCAGGTCCGCCCCCGCGCAGAACGTCCCTCCGGCCCCCCACAACACAGCAACAGCAGCACCCGCATCAGCATCAAACTCCGCAAATGCCTCGACTAGCGCCGCCGCAGTAACCCCATCCACCGCATTCCGCACCTGTGCCCGATCCAAGATGACAGTGCTAACCGCCCCCGCCCGCTCCACCCTCACCTCAGCACTCACAGCACCCCTCCGCGCGACGTCAGCCACCATCTCGGCCCCAGCAAGCCCGCAACACCCTATCGAGCGTTAAACCCGACCCCCGACGACCAGGTACGAGGGCGCGCCAGAAATATCGCAATCATCGCAAAAAGACCATCCGGCGCAGGTCCGGCGGCTGAGCCCAGCGGGTACAACGGGCCACCGAGCACGCTCTTACCGCTGTCTTGGGCCATAAGCTACGTTCCGCTACCATCAAACTCCGGCAAATCGACCGCCAGGACAGGTGCTGCCGGCCACCAGCCTTCACTTAGCATGGACTGCAGTCATGTGAACACCCGATTTAGTCGGGTATGCGACTACGCAATCCGTGCCAAGTCGCTTCCCGGCCACGACAGGCCGCTCGCGGCGAACCCTCGGCAGCCACGGACAGTGACGTCCTCGGTCTTCCTGCGTGCGTACCTGACCGCAGGGCGCCGGGCAACGGTGGCGGGCCCGTTGCCCGGGCACGGCCGGCCCGCGGGAGCCGGGAGATGTCAGCCCAGCGCAGCGGGCGGTGCGCTGATGAAGGCGCGCCGGCTCTTCAGGGACTGGCGATCTTCGTTAATAGTACATATTGACAACACCGCTGTCTCCGGCACAACGGGTCATCGAAACCATTGGCCAGCCGGAGTTAGCGCCCGATTTCGGGAGTAATGCCGATTATGGATCGCTGAATCTGGCGCTCGGACGGCGGTCAGCGGACGGACGGCCTGGCTGCGGCGCCAGGCGTTGCGCAGCCAGCCGGGCGCTGCGGGCGTGCCGCCCGGCTGGGCTGACGAGCGATCAGCCGACCTGCCAGGTATCGGCCCCCGCGAGTAGAGCCGCGAGATCCCCGTCTCCCTGCTTCTCCCGCGCTCCCTCAATCTGAACGTTCATCGCATCGTCGTACGACTGTCGCTCCACATGCCGGAAGATCCCGATCGGCGTATGCGCGAAGTCCGTACTGTCCAGCCTGGACAGCGCGAACGCGTAAGACGGATCTTCCCGGTGCGCGTCGTGCACGAGCAGCGATTCGGAGTCTGCCTCGTCGGCCGGCACCGCTTCCAGCGAGCCGAACTGGCTAAACCGCAGTCCGCGGCTGGCGTCCGTCCCGAACCTGATCGGCTGCCCGTGCTCCAGCCTGATCACGTTCTGTTCCCGCGATCCTGGCTCGGTGACCGGCGCGAACGCGTCGTCGTTGAAGATCGGGCAGTTCTGGTAGATCTCGACGAACGCGGTGCCACGATGGTCGGCAGCTGCGCGCAGGACGCTGGTCAGGTGCTTGCGGTCCGAATCGATGGTCCTGGCCACGAAGCTGGCCTCGGCCCCGAGCGCCAGCGACAGCGGGTTGAACGGGGTGTCCAGCGAGCCGAACGGCGTCGACTTGGTGACCTTCCCCTGCTCCGACGTGGGCGAGTACTGACCCTTGGTGAGTCCGTAGATCCGGTTATTGAACAGCAGGATCTTGATGTTGACGTTGCGGCGCAGGGCGTGGATCAGATGATTGCCGCCGATCGACAGCGCGTCTCCGTCACCGGTGATCACCCAGACCGACAGATCCTGCCGGGACGCGGCGAGACCGGTGGCGATCGCGGGAGCACGGCCGTGGATCGAGTGCAGGCCGTAACTATTCACGTAGTACGGCAGCCGGGATGAGCAGCCGATTCCCGAGACGATGACCAGGTTCTCCCGCGGCACGTTCAGCTCGGGCAAGAACGCCTGGAACGCGGCCAGGATGGCATAGTCACCGCAGCCAGGACACCAGCGGACTTCCTGGTCGGACTTGAATTCCTTCATGGTCTGCTTGCCGTCGGCGTGCGGCACGAGCGTCAGCGACGCCAGCCGCCCCGGGCGCTCGTCGCCGCCGGTCACGCCGGCTCCGTTGGTCTGCTCAGACATTTGCGATCACATCCTGGATGACGCCGCTCAGCTCGGCGGCGCGAAATGGCAGTCCGCGGACCCGGTTGTAGGAGATCACGTCGACCAGATAGCGGCCGCGCAGGATCAGGGCAAGCTGCCCGAGGTTGATCTCGGGCACCAGTACCCGGTCGTACCGCTTGAGCACGTCGGCGAGATTGGCCGGGAACGGCGACAGGTGCCGCAGGTGCGCCTGGGCGATCGATCCGCCGTCCAGCCGGACCCGCCGCACCGCTGCGCCGATCGAGCCGAACGTGGAGCCCCAGCCGAGCACGAGCACCCTGGCGGCGCCGTCCGGGTCGTCTACCTCAAGCGGGGAGATATCGGCCGCGATCCCGTCGATCTTCGCCTGCCGCAGCCGCACCATCTTGTCGTGGTTGTCCGCGTCATAGGAGATCGTGCCGGCCCCGTCCGCCTTCTCGATCCCGCCGATCCGGTGCTCAAGACCCGGCGTTCCTGGAATGGCCCACGGCCTGGCCAGGGTCTCCGGATCCCGCTGAAACGGCAGGAACGGCAGATCGGCACCGGCGCCATCGGTTTCGTTATGGATAGCGAATGAGAAATCGGCCGACAGGTCGGGCAGTTCGGCCGGGTCGGGCACCCGCCATGGCTCTGAGCCATTCGCCAGGTAACCGTCGGACAAGATGACGACCGGCGTGCGGTATTTCACCGCGATCCTGACCGCCTCGATCGCGGTGGTGAAGCAGTCACCGGGGGTCGCCGGGGCGAGCACGACCAGGGGTGACTCGCCGTTGCGGCCGTAGAGCGCCATCAGCAGGTCGGCCTGCTCGGTCTTGGTCGGCATGCCCGTGGACGGCCCGGCGCGCTGGATGTCGCAGACGATCAGCGGCAGCTCAACGGCGACGGCGAGACCGATCGTCTCTGCCTTGAGGCACATGCCGGGGCCCGATGTCGTCGTGATGCCGAGCGCGCCGCCGAAGGCCGCACCGAGCGCGGCGCCCACGCCGCTGATCTCGTCTTCGGCCTGGAAGGTGCGGATGCCGAATCGCTTGTGCTTGGCCAGCTCGTGCAGGATGTCCGAGGCGGGGGTGATCGGGTAGGAGCCGAGGAACAGTTGCAGGCCGGCGAGCTGTCCGGCCGCGATCAGACCCAGTGAGAGCGCACTGTTGCCGGTAATGTTGCGGTACTTGCCCGGCGGCAGGGCGGCGGGCTTGATCTCGTACTGGACCGAGAACTCCTCGGTCGTCTCGCCGTAGTTCCAGCCAGCCTGGAACGCGGCGATGTTAGCCCGCATGATCTCCGGCTTGGACGCGAACTTGGCCTCAAGGAAGCGCAGCGTGCCATCGGCGGGACGGTTATAGAGCCAGCACAACATCCCGAGCGAGAACATGTTCTTGGCCCGCTCAGCGTCCTTCTTGCTGATTGCGAAACCTTCGAGCGCCTTGACCGTGATCGAGGTGATCGGGATCGCGTGCAGCTGGTAGCCGGCCAGCGAGCCATCCTCCAGCGGGTTGGCGTCGAAGCCGACCTTGACCAGGTTGCGCTTGGTGAACTCGTCGGTGTTGGCGATGATGTCGGCACCGCGCGGCAGATCTTCGAGGTTCGCCTTCAGCGCGGCCGGGTTCATCGCGACCAGGACGTCGGGGGCGTCGCCGGGGGTCAGGATGTCGTGATCGGCAAAGTGCAGCTGGAAGCTCGACACGCCGGGTAGCGTCCCGGCCGGTGCCCGGATCTCGGCGGGGAAGTTGGGCAGCGTGGACAGATCGTTGCCGAACGTCGCAGTTTCCTGCGTGAACCTGTCCCCGGCGAGCTGCATGCCGTCACCGGAGTCGCCTGCGAATCTGATGATGACGTGCTCAAGCTGCTGGACTTGCTTGGTCACAGTGGAGGACCTCCTCCGTGGGCCGGTGCCCCGCCTTGCGGCGCGGTCACGGCGTCTCCGCTCACGCGCGGGCTCAGGCTGGGCGCGCGCATGTCATTCGTGGACCGTGGACTAGATCCTACTTACGGCAAACGTGTCGCGAGCCGGATCTATGCCTTCGGCTAACATCTGGCTGGCCACCGCTGACCTGCGGCGATGATGTCACTCCCAAGCAGGGGGCACCACTGGATGGGCACAGCCATCTTACTGCCATCCTATTACTCAGTCCCGTAAGAAAGCGCTCCGACTGTCACATCATGCTATTCGCGGTATCGCGAGGACGAAAGGCACTTACTGAACGTAGTCATTCAAGTCGATTATGATTACTCAGTGTGTCAACCCGGCGGCTCCGTGGCGCGTCATACTCGCGTCGACTCGATCTTCGTCCAGACTCGATCTCGCTCAGACTCGATCTCGCTCAGACTCGATCTCCCTCATGAGAAGGCCGCGGATTCATGACTGATCTCGCACAGGAGCAAGCAGCCAGGCCAGGGACCGTGCTCCCGGGCCCGCCCGGCGTCCGGCCGCAACTGGACAAGGCCGTGAGCGACTCGGGCCGTGCGGCAGCACGGGCGGCGCTGGAAACAGCCCTGAGTGGCGTGCGGCTGACCGGGACAGATCTGCGGTTCCTGGCCAGGCTCAGCCAGTGGGACAAGCGGAACGCCACCACGGTGGCTTCGCTGGTGACGCGCGCCAGGCAGCGCGGCCGGGCCGAGGCAGAGCTGAACCCGGCGCAACTAGATACCGTCCTCGCCGCCCTGATCGACGCGTTCGCGTACCGGACGTCCGGTGCGGCGGTGGAAGGCTGCTGGGACTGCGCGAACCGGTCCAGCGGCCTGTGCGGCGAGCATGCCCGAGATGCCGGCCGGGCCCGTGACTTCGCCGACCTGGCGGCGGCCTTGTCCGGACAGGCCGCGCCGACGTCGATGCCTCGCCTGGGCGCCGTTCCCGATTTCCGGCACCGGGATCCGGTCGCGTCGTAGCACCCGTGCGTCGGCCCGGAGCGCGAGGCACAGGCCTTCCTGGCACGCGGGTAACGGCTAGCATCGTGGCGTGACCTCCGTGATCGCCCGGTCTGTTCACGGTGCCGAATGGGTCTGCGCCGCAGAGGTCTGCTCGCTGATCGGCACCGACGACGGCGTGGACGTGAGCCGCCGCGAGGTCACGTTCGAGATCGCGGCGCTGAGCCCGGCCCTGCTTGGACTGCGCACGGCGGACGACGTGTATCTGACGGTCGGTACCGTGCGGGGCGTCGGGACCACTAAGGACATCCCGTCGGCCGCCGGACATGCGGCCGCAGCACTTGACTGGGACTTCGCGCTGCGACAGTTGAGGCTGGTGCGGCAGATTCCGGACGCCGTCCGGTTCGACGTGGTCGTCAGTCTCGAAGGCAAGCGCAGCTACAACCGGTATGCGATGGAAGCCGCCGTGGGATCCTCGCTCGCGCCCGTCTTGCGGGCCGAGTTCCTTGAGCGAGTCCCCGGTCGCAGCATGGTGGTTGATCCGGACCTGACGGTGCGGGTCTTCGTGCGCGGCGACCACGCTGTGGTCGCGCTCCGACTCGGTCCGCGTCCGCTGCACCGCAGGACGTATAAGACCGATACCGGTCCGGGAACGCTGCACCCGCCGGTCGCGGCGACTATGGCCGCTCTCGTCGCTCTCGCCGTGCCTGAGGCGGGGACCGTGCTCGACCCGTTCTGCGGCGATGGGACCGTTCCCATCGAGCTCGCCATCGCTCGCCCGAAGCTGCGCGTAGTCGCGAGTGACCTCGACCCGCGGCGGGCCGAGAACGCTTGCCGGAATGCTGGACGAGCGGGTGTTCACATTGACGTCGCCCGCGCGGACGCGGCCGTGGTGGTCGAGACGGCGGCGGCGGGCAGTGTCGACGCGGTCCTGACCAATCCGCCGTGGAGCCTCGCCGTCGACTGGGCCGGCCAGCTTCGGACCGATGGCGGGAGATTCTGGCACCTGCTGACTCTGCTTCTCGCGGACGGCGGTGTCTTGTGTACCGTGACTGAGGCCGGGCTCGAGGTTCCCGCGCTGCTGGCAGGGGGCGGCTGGGCGATCGGCCTGCGGCAACAGCTCAGGCTGGCTGGCCGGATGGTCCATCTGCTGCTGGCGTCGCCACCTGGCACGGCTGGTGCTCCGCAGCTTCCGCCTGAGATGGAGCGATGGCGGCAACGGGCGCTGCAAGCTGGCGTCGTCACCGAGAGCGGGTTCTGAGCGCGGCGCGGGATTGCCGTCGTACGGTGGCCGGTGGCTGGCTGGCGCTCGCTGGGGGCCCGCGCTCGGCGGGCCTGCCGGCTCGGCGGGGCTGCCGGCTCGGCGGCTGGTGCTACCGGTAGTTGACG
>OCZU010000370.1_pt1 | contig 31715 bp, 30 predicted proteins | sample 1539001 | NCBI WGS metagenome assembly OCZU01 (sample SAMEA3539306, study PRJEB22396) | soil metagenome | biome: tundra; feature: field; material: soil | place: USA | collected 2010-05 | depth 0.15 m | reverse complement strand
CCACCACAAAGCTGTTGTGGACGATCTCCTTGCGCACATAAATCGGCGGCCCGAAGGCCTCCAGTGCGATGCGGACCACGTCAATGGCCCGAACCACACCGGCGCAAAATCCCCGCGGCTTCAGCAAAAGCACGGTCTTTCCCTGGCTGTTGGGCACTCTCAAACTCCTATTCCTATGATCTTCTCCAGACTGGGTAAGATGCAAAAATCCGAGCCTGGAACTCTACCGTCAGGGTACAGGAACCCAATTGAGGCGATGTTATTAAACTACCGGAAAGTACCCTTCTGGTCAACGTAAGGTACAGAAACGGCGGGGATTAGCAACGGCGGGAATTAGCAGTAGAGGGGCGATTCCGGGCAGCGAGCGGGCGTCGGAAGAGTTGCTTCGATGTACTCCGGCCGGCCGGACGCCGGCTCTACCCGTTCGCCTTGATCATCTGCTCGGCATGCTTGCGGGAAGTATCCGTCAGCTTGGCGCCGCTTAGCATTCGCGCCACTTCTTCCGTGCGCTCTTCGTCCACAACTGCGCGGATACTGGTGCGCGTCCGCCCGCTCCACACCTTTTTTTCGATGACATAGTGATGATCGGCGAACGTTGCGATCTGTGGGAGGTGAGTGACGCACAGCACCTGGTTGGCCCGCGCAAGTTCCTTGAGTTTTTTCCCAACTGCTTCAGCGGCCCGTCCTCCGATGCCGGTGTCGATTTCGTCGAACACCATCGTGCGCTGGGCCGCACGAACACTGCCGGCTTTCGCGGGCGAGGGCGCCCGCGCCGCACTTACTTTTAGCGCCAGCATCACCCGCGATAGTTCTCCTCCAGAGGCAACATGTTCCAACTGGCGCATCGGCTCGCCCGGATTTGTTGCAATCATGTAAACCACCTGATCGATTCCCGACGCAGTCCAGTTCCCTTCTTGCTCCCCTGTCGTTATCTCGATACGGAATGCCGATTTCATTGCCAGATCGTTGATTTCGGCCTCGACCAGCTTCTCCAGCTTGCGCGCCGCCTCCTCGCGCTTTTTCGACAGCGCTCGTGCTGCGCGCAAATATTCTGTGCCAGCCTTCGCCAGTTCAGCCCGCAGCTCGCGCAGGATTTCGTCTTTGTTCTCAATCTCGGAGAGCTTGCGGGCCACGTCCACGCCGAACGCGATGACATCATCGAGCGCCGGACCGTACTTCCGCTTCAGCCGGTCAAGTGCTGCCAGCCGGTCTTCCACCTCCGCGAGATGTTCCGGCGAGGCATGGATCCGCCCCGCATAATCGCGCACCGTGGCGCCTACATCTTCCACGCTGATGCGCGCGGTCTCCAGCGCAGACAAAGCCTCCTGGAACTTGGGCTCGTAGCGCGCCAGTTCTTCAATGTGCTTCTGCGCGGCGCGCATCGAGGAAGACGTGGAGGCATCGCCCTCATACAGCAGATCGAAGGCTTGCATCGCAGCGTTGTAAATTTTCTCCGCGTTGGCGAGAACGCGCTTCTCCGTTTCCAATTGTTCGTCTTCGCCCGGCAGCAGTTTGGCGTCTTCGATCTCGCGCTTTTGAAACATCCACAGATCTACAAGCCGCAGGCGGTCCTGCTCGCCTTGTTCCAGCTCTTCGATTCGGCTGCGAATTCGCGTCCCCGCCTCGTAAGCCGCAGCTACGGGCTCGATCTGACTTCCGGCAAATCCATCCAGGAGCGCCAACCGCGCTGGACCGTCGAACGATAGAAGCGATTCATTCTGCGCGTGGATGGTCGCCAACTGCGGCGCAAGTTGCCGCAGCACTGCGACTGTTGCCGCCTGATTGTTCACGAACACGCGGCCTTTGCCTCCAGCCGCAATCTCACGGCGCACAATCAGCGAGCCGTCCTCCGATTCGTCCAAACCGTTGTGCTCGAGCACCTTGTCTATCGCGTCTGCGGCGCGTCCTTCGCCCTCGAAAACCGCCGATATGACTGCGCGTTCGGCTCCCGCGCGAATCACGTCGCTCGACGCCTTCTCGCCCAGCAGCAGCGCCAGAGCATCGATCAGAATGGATTTCCCCGCGCCCGTTTCCCCGGTCAGCAGGTTCAGCCCGGAGGCGAACTCCACCGCCGCATTGTCGATGACCGCGTAGTTCTCCAAACGCAATTCAACCAGCACAGAGCGTCCTCGGTTGATGATGTCGAAGTTTTGCGCAGCATAGCACGAAAGGGCATGAAAGTTTACGGATGCGATACGTCTGCGAAGAAGCCGCGCTTCGATCATCTATAATCGCGTCAAGGTATCCTCAAACTCACAATGCATCTAATTCCCTGCTCTGCACTTCTTGTCGGCGGCGAAATTCTCGATCTTCTTACCAGTACTGGGCCTGTCGCCAAGTTCGTTCTGCTCGTTTTGCTTGCCTTCAGCCTGATCTCATGGGCAATCATCCTTACCAAGTGGAGCTTGCTGCGCCGGGCCCGGGTTCAGAGTGGACGCTTTCTGCGCGCTTTTCGCAAAGCGCAACGGCTGCAGGACATCGCCACCGTGGCTGATCAGTTCCGTCCCAGCCCGCTGGTCGGAGTGTTTGAGGGTGGATTCCAGGAATACAAACGCCAACTTGCCGGCCCCGCCGCCTCGCTTCGCAGCCTGACGGCGGTGCAGCGCGGCATGCAGATCGGAGCCTCGGAAGAAATCACGCGCCTCGAGCGCAACGTCCCCTGGCTCGCCATCACCGCTGCCGTCACGCCTTTCATCGGCCTGTTCGGGACGGTGTGGGGCATCATCGACGCTTTCCACGGACTTGGCACCGCCGGCGGCGCCACGCTGCGCGCCGTGGCCCCGGGCATTTCCGAGGCGCTGATCACTACTGCGGCCGGACTGGCCGCTGCCATCCCCGCCGTCATCGCCTACAACCTTATCGGCAACTCCATTCGCCAGTTTGCTGCTCGCGGCGACGATTTCACCCTAGAGGTTCTTAACGCCATCGAGAGCATTCAGCCGCAAGCTGCGGCCGAAGCGAGGCGCTGATGGCTTTCACGTCGCCCAACGGTCGCACTCAAACCGCCCTCGCCGATATCAACATCACTCCTTTGGTCGACGTGGTGCTCGTCCTGCTCATCATCTTCATGGTCACCGCGCCGGTTCTCCAATCGGGCATCGAAGTCAGCGTGCCCAAGACCCGCACCGTTAAGGAAATCACCGAGGAACGCGTCGTCATCACCATCAACAAGGATCAGCGCGTCTTCCTCGGTAACGACGCCGTCAATATCAACCAGATTGCCGCCAAACTCCGTCAGAAGATTCGCGATCCCCGTAACCAGTTCATCTTCGTTCGCGCCGATGAGAACGTGCCTTTCGGCGCTTTTGCCACAGTTATGGACGCGGTAAAACAATCAGGCATCACCAACGTCAGCATCGTCACTCAGCCTTTGGAAGAAAATGGCGCAAAACGCTGAGATATTCTTCGAACACGACAACTGGGGACGTGCCCTAACCTGGTCCGCGGGCTTTCACATCGCGGTCACCGCGATCATTCTGCTTTACCCGCTTGTTTTCAAGGGATCAACCGGTGAAGGATGGGGCGCGGGCGGCGGAGGCTCGGCAATCGGTGCCACGCTGGTAAGTTCCGTTCCTTTGCCCGCCACCCCCGCACCCACCCAGAACGTTCTGGCCAACGAATCCAAGGGCCTCACCAAGTCCCAACCCAAGATCGAAGAGAAAGAACCCGACGCCATCGAGATTCAGGGAAAGAATTCCAAAATAAAACCCAAGAAACCACCTGCCCCGACGAAAGCAAAGCCTGAGCCTGTGCCGGAGGAAGACACTAACCAGGTTGCCTTCGGCGAAGGCGGCCCGGTCAGCGGACCTTATGGCAGTTTTGCGGCCGGTGGCGCCAAAGGGGGTTTCGGGATCACCGGCAATGGCGGCGACTTTGGCACGAAATTCAGCTGGTATGTGGAGATCATTCAGCGGAAGGTCTCGGAAAACTGGCTGAAATATGAGGTTGATCCCAGGATCACCACTGCGGAGCGCGTCTACATCACTTTCGACGTCGCCCGCGACGGTCATCCCTTTAACGTGCGGGTCGAACAGTCCAGCGGAGTGCCGTCGCTTGATGTCTCTGCCACGCGCGCTTTGCAGCGGATCGACAGCTTTGGCCCGTTGCCACCGGAGTACGGCGGCAGCAAGATCTCAGTGGAGTACTGGTTCGATTACAGCAAGAAATAAACTAATGGACCGGGAGTCCGATGATGACATCCATAAAGTTATGCCCGGAAGTGTCGATCTGCAGGAGATGAAACCAACAGGGCATCCACTTGATTATTCTTGAGGTTCCAGATGCGTGACTATGATGGATCGTGACTTGCCAATGAAAACATATCGAAGTACGATATTGTCGTACACAGTATCCTTTTGCCCGGGTTCGCGTAACGGCTCCAAACGGATGGACGACACACCAAAACCAGTCCCGCACCCAGTCCCAACCAGCGGCCGCCTACGGAGCGCCTTCAGTTTCCTGATTCTCTTCTCTTCCCTGCTGTCTTCTCCTAGCTCCTTCGCCCAGGATTGGGTTCGCACCGGTTCCGGCCTGGGCGTCGACAAAGTCCGTGTAGCTGTGCCCGACTTTAAACCCGCTAACACCGATCCTCAGAACGCGGCACTTCTCAAGACTTTTAATGACACGTTCTGGAACGATCTGGACAATTCCGGCGTCGTCGAACTCGTCTCCAAGAGCTTCTATCCGCTGGAATTGCCCGGCCAGCCTCCCGAGGTCACCTACCCGGCGTGGAGTTCCCCGCCGCCGAACGCCGCCATGCTGGCCTTCGGAAATCTCGGCATCGCCGCCGCCAAACTTACCGTCCAGGGCTGGCTCTACGACGTAAAGAACACGGCGTCGCCGCAGGTCCTCGGCAAACAGTACACAGACGTCCCTACCGACGACGCGGCCCGCGTCATCGCCCACAAATTCGCCGACGAGATTATCTTCCGTCTGGGCGGCGGCATCCCCGGCATCGCCGAAAGCAAGATCTATTTCGTTAGTGATCGTTCCGGCCACAAGGAAATCTGGGTGATGGACTATGATGGCTCCAACCAGCGCCAGCTCACTCACCTAGGCTCCACCTCGCTCTCGCCGCGCATCTCGCCGGATGGTTCCCACCTTGCCTTCAGCTCTCTAACCAAAACCGGATGGGACATTGTGATGTTCTCCCTCGACCTCAACCGTCTGGTGAGCTTCCCCCATTTCGGCGGCACCAATCTCTCGCCCTCTTGGTCGCCTGATGGAACGAAGCTTGCTCTCTCGTCCTCGCGCGGGGGGAATTCCGAAATTTATATTTGCGACGCCAGCGGTGGAAACCTTCACCGCATGACCACCGGCAAGGGCCCCGATGTTTCTCCCGTCTGGAATCGCAAGACCGGTTCTCAGATCGCCTTCGTCAGCGGCAGCACCGGATTGCCGCAGGTCTATACCATCGAGGCCGATGGCACCAACCAGCAGCGCATGACCGATCAGGGCTATGCTGTCTCGCCCAGTTGGTCGCCCAACGGCCAGTTCCTCACCCTGGCATGGACCCGGAAGTATGGTCCGGGCGAGCCCGGTTCCCGCGACATCTATTTGATGGACATCGCCAGCAAGCAATGGGTGCAGCTCACTCACGATGGCGGAGGGCACGATTCTCCATCGTGGTCGCCAGACGGCCGGCATCTCGTTTTTGAGTCCAGCCGTTCCGGCAAGGAGGAAATCTGGATGATGCTGGCCGACGGCACCAAGCTTCATCAGTTGACGTTTACTGGACGTAACACGCAACCAAACTGGAGTTGGAAATAAAACATTTCGTCTGAACTCGACGCATTCCGGGTTCGCAGGAGGACTCAACGTGGAGAGAAACAACATGAAGAAGCAGATCTTGAAGCCACTCGCAACCGTCATCGCTCTGGCCGCAATTCTTATGCTCGGAGCTTGCGCGAAGAAAGCAGCTCCGCCACCGCCGCCACCGCCGCCGCCACCAGCGTCGCCGACTGCGGCTATTTCCGTCAGCCCGGATACGATTGAGAAGGGACAATCAGCCACCCTGACATGGCAGACTTCCAACGCCACCGACGTCTCCATCGATGGCATCGGCGCGGTTCAACCCAGCGGATCGCAGCAGGTCACTCCTGCTGATTCGGCTACCTATCACCTGGTCGCCAAAGGCTCAGGCGGAACCCAGGAGGCCAGCACGCGCCTCACGGTCACGCAGCCGCCACCGCCGGCAGTGGTATCGACTCCGTCACCCACTGACGAAGACTTGTTCGGACAAACCGTCAAGGACGTTTATTTCGACTACGACAAGTCCGACATCCGCGCGGATCAGCAGGCTTCTGTACAGGCCGACATGCTCTTCCTCAATCAGCACCCCAATATCAACTTTACGATTGAGGGGCACTGCGACGACCGCGGCTCGACTGAATACAACCTGGCTCTGGGCGACCAGCGCGCCAGTTCAGTAAAAACTGCCTTGACCACGGCTGGGATCAGCGCCAGCCGGATCAAGACCATCAGCTACGGCAAGGAAAAACCGTTCTGCATGGAAGACAACGAGGCCTGTTGGCAGCAGAACCGCCGTGGCCACTTCGTCTATCAGAAGTAGTGAGGAGTTCGCTGCCAGGGGCGGAGAAGTCTCCGCCCCTGACTTTCCATATTCACGGGAACTATCTTCCCAACCCACAGCGCCGCCAACTCGTCTAAAATAGGTTCAGGAAACCTTCGCTTATGACACTACGACGCTGCTCCAGTGTTCTCGCCCTGCTCTCCATGCTTTGGCTGCCCATCACCCCGGCTTGGGGCGTCAGCAAAGAGATGGTTCAACTGCAAACTCAAGTCCAGCAACTCCAGGAGCAGATGACCGCCATGCAGCGCAGTTTCGACGAGCGCATGGGCGTCATGAAGAATCTGGTCGAGCACGATACCGATGCGGTCAACAAGGTCACTATCGCCCTCACCGCTCTGCAAGCTACGCTGCAGAAACAGCAGGGAGACTCCGCCGGGCACGTCGACCAGCTCTCGGGGCAGATCCAATCCCTGAATGACACGCTTGACGAACTCAAGGCTCGTCTCGCGAAGGTCAGCAAACAACTCGAGGACATGCAATCGTCGCAGCAAAGCCTCGCCGCGCAACAGGCCACTCAACAGGCACAGCAGCAGGCCGCGGCTTCGGCTCCGCCGCCCGATGTGCTTTACAACAATGCGCTCCGTGACTACAATGGCGACAAGAACGATCTCGCCACCCAGGAATTCTCCGACTACATCAAGTTTTATCCCAACACTGATCTCGCCGGAAATTGCTACTACTACCTCGGCGAAATTCAATTCCGCCAGGGGAACTACCAGCAGGCGGCACAAAGCTACGATCAGGTGATGCAGAACTTTCCCACCGGAAACAAGACTGCTTCCGCGCAGTTGAAGAAAGGCTTTGCATTAATCGAACTCGGCAAGCAGGACGACGGTGTAACGGAACTTCGGCATCTGATTCAGCGCTATCCGAAGTCCAACGAAGCTCTGCAGGCCCGCGAACGCTTGCGCAAGTTGGGAGTTGCACCGCGGCCAGGAGAATAAAGTGGCTAGTGACTAGTGGCCAGAAGGCGCTCAGAGAGTACGACTGGCACTGCCTTCAGATCGCCATCGCCCCAACTTCTTTTTCCACTTCGGCCGTATCTACCATGACGATGGCGTCCCACGGACAGCCGTCCAAAAAGCAGCCGTCGGGACCTTTGCTGAGGCACTTCTTGCAACCAATGCACAGAATGGGATCGACCGCGATGCGTCCGAAGGGAGTGCTGTCTTCGTCCGCCACCCAGAACATGCAGTCTTCCACCGGACAGTATTCCACGCACGCAGGTGAGCCGGCGCATCCCGTACAGCACTCAGTGATGACCGCCAATTCCTTTGGCTTCTTCTTGCGCGGCGTGGTCAGTCCTTTGGACCTTGGTTCGGCCTTCATCTCGTCGGGAACCATGCCGACGGCTTTGGTGGCGCCGGGTGCAGGAGGCATGGCGCGATTATAGCGTGGTTTGCGCCCAGGCAGAAGGGCTTAAGCACGGGCCGGCATTACGTGTGGTGAATCACCGCGAACTGCCCCAGAGAGCCTGCCCTGAGCGGAGTCGAAGGGGGGCGCGCTGTGACGATAGCCCAGCGCTTCAGTGTGTGCGTGAGAACTAACCGTGGACTCTCCACGAGGAACAGACCCGGCCTCTCAAGGTTAGTGCCACTGCCGATCCGCCCCGCTTGATCACCGGCCCGGAAGGCGGGCAAACCAGCGAGTCAGAGGTTCGACCAGAGCCTTGCGTCGTTCGTACCCCCGCCGTCCTGCTGGACTGCGTAACTTCTTCCGCATCGCCTTCAGTTCCGGGCTGCGCACCCGGTTGCGTCCGATGGTGCGGGCCCGTTTTCCGGTGTGCAGTTCCCGCGCCAGATTGGGATCCGGAAGATACACTTCGATGCCGCGTTCCTCTAAGGCGCGCACGTTCTCATGGCGGTAGAATCCCGCATCCGCCAGCACCTTGTCCGGTCGCGCTCGGCTGCGCTGCTCTACTTCCTCCACCCGCGGCAGCCGTGCGGGCACGTCGCAACGATTCAGCGTCCCCCGCTCGGCCACGATGCAGGGGTCCTCACTCCCCGCGATCTCCGCCTTGTACCCCAGGGTAAAACCACCCCGCTCCCGCAGAAACCGCGCCTCGCAGTCGCGCCGCGAAAGCTTGGCCTCGCCACTTTTGCGCAGCCGTTCCAGGCGCCGCGGCAATTCCGCCAGCCGTTGTTCCAGTTTCTCCACCTGCACCCGCGTCCCCACGCCTTCGTCCGGATAGCTGGCATCCCACGCCTTCGGCCAACGCCGGATCTGCCGCCCCAACCGGGCCCGCTGCTTGCGCAATCGTTGCTCGGTGTCCATCCTATCCCGCGAAGCGTTCGCCCGGAGGCGCGTCGAGTCGACGGCCGCCATGCCCAGCTTTCCCAATCCCAACTTCCGCGCCATTTCCACTACTTGCGGGAACCCATCGTTCAGCCCCCGCCCGTGCCGTCGCCGCAACGCACTCAGCGCCCAGTGGTCCGGCGGTTGCCCACCCGCCAGATAGCGCAGCCCAAGATCCTCCCGGATGCGCTGCTCCAGCCGCGTGCACTCGTCATCCCCACCGCCTACGCATACAGCCACACTTTCAACATTAGCGCCGGCGCCTACAACGCTCCGCCTTCTTCGCTGTAGGCCTCTTCGAACCGGCTCCGATCTAAGCGCTCCACCCCCCGGTGCAGAAAAAAACTCAAGTGGTCTTCCCCCACCTCGTCCTTCACGCTGGGCGGCAACAGATAGGCTTGGTCGGGACTGTACGCCAGGAATCGTGACATACCTCATTCTTTTGCCTTACTTCTTCCTCAAATACAAGTCTGTTCTCACGCACACACTTCAGCGCTGGGGAAATGTGTATTAAAGAGAACAAGTCCCGGAGGGACGACCGACGTCTTCGTGGGAGCGTTTCTAGCTCCTACAGCGTTTCCCAGAACGGATTTCAACAGAGAATATGCTCTACCGCACCGTCCCCAGCCATCTGCTTCCGGTATACTTAAACCCTGCAAAGGAGCATCCCATGGCAGGAAAGAGTCTGAACCGGGTCCAACTGATCGGCAATCTTGGAAAAGATCCAGAGGTCAAGTACACGCCGCAGGGCACGCCCGTGGCCAAGATCACGCTGGCCACCAACGAGCGTTTCAAGGACAAGAGCGGCGAATGGCAGGACCGCACCGAGTGGCACAACGTGGTGCTCTGGCAGCGCCTGGCCGAGATCGCGGGCGAGTATCTGAAGAAGGGCGGCAAGGTCTACATCGAAGGCCGCCTGCAGACCCGCTCCTGGGACGACAAGACCAGCGGCCAGAAGAAGTACATGACCGAAGTGGTGGCGAGTGACCTGATTCTGCTCGGCGGACGCGGCGAAGGCAGCGGAGGAGGAGAATTTAGCGGCAGCTCGCGCGGTGCGGGCGCGTCGGCCGGTGGCGGCAACAACTTCGACCAGCGCACGCCTGAGCCCGAGCACGCGGCCGCAGGGTCCGGGCCCATCACGGATGAGGATATTCCGTTCTAATACGCAATGACAGAACAACTGGCCGACAAGAAATGCGTTCCCTGCCGCGGGGGAGTGCCTCCGCTGAAAGGGAAAGAACTCGAGGCGCTGCACAAGATCGTCCCTCAGTGGAGCGTGGTTAACCAGCACCACGTCACTCGTGCCTTCACGTTTCCCGACTTCAAGCAGGCCCTCGATTTCGTGAATCGCGTGGGGGCGCTGGCTGAGGAACAAGGCCATCATCCCGACATTCTGCTGGCCTGGGGCAAAGCCGAAGTCACGATGTGGACGCACAAGATCGACGGACTTACCGAGAGCGACTTCATCATGGCGGCGAAGATCGACCGGTCGTTGGGATAAGACCTCAGGGGCTAAAGCCGGCATCATCTCGAAGCTTGACGCGGCGCTGAAGCGCCGCTCTTCCACGTTACTGCACGCTTTTCGTGACTTTTCCCGCAACCTTGAGAGGCGCGGCTGAAAGCCGTGCCCTTTCGAGCCTTGTACAGCCTGGTCTAGTCTGCCCCCATCGAATCCGGAGTCTGCTCGCTGCTGACACTCATCGCCAGCGCCCAAACTATCGCTGGAATCAGCATCGCCAATCCCGTATAAGTTGCGACGGTACGCGCGGCGATGCCGGAATCGAGTAAGCGTCCGCACAGATAGGCTCCCGCAGCGATCGTCAACATCGAGAAGCCCAGGTCGGCGGAGAAGACGCGGCCGCGGAAACGGTCATCGGTGTGAAGCTGCAGCAGCGTGGTGGAGAAAACCCAGACCGTTGACCCTCCTGCGTGCGCGAGCATGGCGCACCCGCTGGCGAGCCACACCGTGCGGCAGCTCCCGAGCATTCCGTATCCAACCGCAATAGTGAGATAGCCGAAGAGGATGCCGAGTTGCAGCCGCCGGTCGCTCCGGCCCGCCCAGCGCGCCGAGACCAGCGGACCGACTAGCGCTCCCAAGCCCCGTCCGCCGAGCAAGATACTCATGCCGAGCATTGATCCACGCGCGGCATCGACGTTGTGCCAGTGCACCGCGAACTCATGCGCGCCCATGACAGTGAAGATCACCCAGCTTGGGCCGATCATTAGTTCGCCGGCCTTCGCAAAGACCGTGGGCAACAGCGTGCGGTGACTGCGCACGTAGCGAATCCCTTCCAGCACCGGAGAGTAGTCGACCAGATCGCGCGGGCGCAGCGGAGCCGCGGACTCGGCATGCGGCTCGGCAAACCGCATTCCGCTGATCAGAATCGCCGACGCAGCAAACGACAGCGCGTTGAGGATGAAGACAGCATCTCGCCCGAAGAAGGCTGCCACCAGTCCACCAACCGAAGCGCCAATCAACAGATTCACCGACCACGTGGCCGACGAAAGAGTGTTGGCGATGAGCACTTCTCCCTTGGCAGCGATGTTAGGAATCACCGAGCTACGCGCCGGTTCGAAGAATGCGGCCATGATGGTCTCAGCCAGCAGCAGCGGATAGACGAGCCACACCATCGAGGGCGAACGCACCAAGAGCATGGCCAGCACCACCCCGAAACGGATCAGATCGGCGGCAATCATCACGTGCTTGCGGCGCAAGCGGTCATTAACCACTCCCGCCATCGGGCCGACCAGAGTTTGCGGCAGAACCTGCAAAACGAGTGCTAGCGCAACCGAACTGGCGTGTCCGGTCAACTGCAGCAGCAAGGTGTAAATGGAGAGCGTGTAGAACCAGTCGCCAATCTCGCTGACAATCTGTGCCATCCAGAGGCGACGGAAATTGCGATTGCCGCGTAGCAGCAGCCAGTAGGACGCCAGCGAGATCGACGGAGCCGCTTGTTCTGGTTGAGGTTCCATGCGAAGAGTTAGGGTAACTGGTTAAAGCGCGGTTTGGGAATTGTGATTCCGTAGAGACCTGTTGCAACTAGGAGGCGGGTCGGAGCTTTCTCTTCAGGTCTTCCGCGATCTGCTTGCCGTGGAAGCGTCCGTTCTCGATGAAGATTTCGTTGGTGCTGGAGCCGGCGACAATCACGCCTGCCACATAGATTCCTGGAACATTGCTTTCAAGCGAGACGGGATCGCAGACGGGACGGCACTGCTCTTCCGAGAGTTCGATGCCCATGCTGCGCAAGAAGTCGTAGTCAGGATGGTAGCCAATCAAGGCCAGCACAAAGTCGTTCTTCAGCCGGATGGTGCCGCGCGGCGTGACGATGACGGCATAGTCCACGCCGATTTCCTGTACCCGGCTGTCGAAGTAGGCTGCGATGTCTCCGTTCTTGATGCGATTCTCCAGGTCAGGCTTGATCCAGTACTTGACGTGGCGATGCAGTTGCGTCCCACGATAGACCAGGGTCACGCGAGCGCCGTGACGCCACAAATCCAGCGCAGCGATGGCAGCGGAGTTCTTGCCCCCGATCACCAGCACATCCGTGTCGTAATAAGGATGAGCCTCGGCGTAGTAGTGCGAAACCTTGGGCAGTTCTTCGCCGGGCAGCCCGAGTTGATTGGCGAGATCGTAATATCCGGTCGAGGCGATCACTTTGCGCGTGCGGTAGTCGTGAGGACGACCGGAGCGATCGGTGGACGTGATGCTGAAGTTTCCATCTTCGCCCATGACTGTTTTGACCCACTCATACTGGCGAATGTCGAGATGGTAATGTTCGGTGACCTTGCGGTAATACTCGAGCGCCTCTTCGCGCGTGGGTTTCTGCTGGGCTGTGGTGAACGGAATGTCACCAATTTCGAGCAGTTCGGGCGTAGTAAAAAACACCATGTTGGCGGGATAGTGGAACAGTGAGTTCACCAGGCAGCCCTTGTCTAGGACGATCACTTTGAGGCCAAGTTTTTGCGCTTCGATGGCGCAGGCCAGGCCGGTGGGCCCGGCTCCGATGACCAGAACGTCGGTGCGCATCTCGGGTTGCGGGCGGACCTTGGCCCTAGGCAGAGTCTCAACGTCCGCGGCAGTGAGAAAATCGGGCATGGAATTCGGCGACGACCGCAGCCGCCGCCGAGGAACGGGCACGATCAGAAACCGATGATTCTAGCATGCGGCTGTGGCGGGGATTGTGAACATCGCAGGTCACTGTGCGCCAACGCGCAGCTAGGCGCTTGGTCCGCGCTATAATTCCCGGTTACTTCATCCATCGCGCTCTGATCAGGACACCTATGGCAACCTTCGGCGACAAGCCAGCCCGTACGCGTATCGAATCCGACAGCATGGGACCGATTGCGGTTCCGGCGAACGTCTATTGGGGCGCGCAGACGCAGCGCTCGCTGCTGCACTTCAATATTGGGCGTGACACGATGCCGCCTGAACTGATTCGCGCCTTTAGCACACTCAAAAAGGCATGCGCGCTGGTGAACCAGGACCTGGGCAAGCTGCCGGCGGACAAGGCAAAGTTGATCGTGCAGGCTGCTGATGAAGTGATTTCGGGCAAGCTTAACGACCAGTTTCCACTGCGCGTCTGGCAGACCGGCAGCGGCACGCAGACCAACATGAACGTGAATGAGGTCATCTCGAATCGCGCCATTGAAATCGCGGGCGGGGAGATGGGATCGAAGAAGCCGGTCCATCCCAATGATGACGTGAATATGTCGCAGTCATCGAACGACACGTTTCCGGCAGCGATGCACATTGCGGCCGCGGAGCGGGTGAAGAACGTTTTGATTCCGGCGATCCGGAGCGTTCACGACGCGATTGCGGCCAAGGCGAAGGAATTTCAGGACGTCGTTAAAATCGGACGCACGCATTTGCAAGATGCCGTGCCCCTGACCTTTGGGCAGGAGTTTGGCGGCTGGGCCAGTCTGCTGGAGCGCGACATCAAGCGTCTGGAGCAGGTTCTGGAGGGACTCTACGACCTGGCCATTGGTGGAACCGCGGTGGGAACTGGTTTGAACACGCATCCCGAATTTGCGGAGCGCGCCGCAAAAAAGATTGCCGAACTGACCAGTCTTCCCTTCCGCTCCCATGGCAACAAATTTGCCGCGCTTTCAGCGCATGACGAGATCGTGTTTGCCCAGGGCGCGATGGAAACGCTGGCGGCTTCTCTGATGAAAATCTCCAACGACATTCGCTGGCTGGCTTCCGGGCCTCGGTGTGGTCTGGGCGAGCTTTCCATTCCCGAGAACGAACCGGGGTCTTCGATCATGCCGGGTAAGGTGAATCCGACACAGTGCGAAGCGATGACCATGGTCTGCGTTCAGGTTCATGGCGCGACCGCTGCGGTGGGATTTGCCGGCTCGCAAGGCAACTTCGAACTTAACGTGTTCAAACCTGTGATCATTTACAACTTTCTGCACTCGGTCACGCTGATCGCCGACGCCTGCCACGGTTACGTTGCGTACATGATCAAGGGGATCGAGGTCGATCGCGCCAAGGTGGACTGGTATGTGAAAAACTCGCTGATGCTGGTGACGGCGCTGGCGCCGAAGGTGGGATACGACAAATGCGCCCAGATTGCGCATACCGCGCACGTGGAGCACAGCAGCTTGCGCGAGGCCGCGTTAAAGCTGGGGTATCTCACGGGTGAGGAATTTGATCAGTTGGTGCGGCCGGAGAAGATGACTCGGCCGTAGGAGTGAGACCCCAAAATCAATCGACTGAGTCCGCTCTTTGATCAGCCCTTTATCTCCACGTTCCTTTTCGGCGTCGTCGTGATCACTACCACGCTCACCACCACAAGGAATGTCCCGAGTACTGTCCTGGCACCGAGGGCTTCCCCGCCAAGCAAATATCCGACCAGAACTGCTACCACCGGATTCACATATGCGTAGGTTCCAACGTTGGTGGGCGACTCGTGGTGGATGAGCCAGACGTAGGCGGTAAAGCCAATGATCGAGCCGGCGACGATCAGATAGGCCAGCGCTAGCCAGGCCCTTGAAGAGACCCCCTGCACATGGAAGCCTCTGAATTCGCATAATACCGCCGCCGTGAGCATGAGCAGGATTCCCCCAGCAAGCATTTGCGCTCCCGAACTCATAACTTTCGATTCGGGCAGGGGGAGCTTGCGTGTGAGAACAGCCGCCAGCGACCAACTGATAGCCGCCACGACGAGGGCGATGGCCCCGGCGGTGTTAATTGGGCCTTCGCCAAGGCCTACCGAGCGGCTCACGAGCACCGCTACTCCACCGAGCCCGATGAGGAGAGCGCATCCCAAGCGGAGGGTTAGCTTCTCAGTGCGCAGGATTAAAATTTCCGCGAGTGCCATGAAGGCTGGGATCGTGGCCATCATGACCGCGGCGATCCCCGACGGCACGCGCTGCTCGGCCCAAAAGAGCAGGCCGTAGTCCAATACAAAAATCAACACCGCCAGCAACAAAGCCGATGCCCATTGTCGGCGACTGGGTGAGGGCGTCCCTTTCACGCGCATCCAGAAGTAGAGCACGATTCCAGCAGCGAAGAAGCGCATTCCAGCCAGCAGAAATGGTGGCACCTCTCGAACGCCCACGCGAATGGCCAGAAATGTGGAGCCCCACACCAGATAGATGATGGCGAACGCCAGCAGCGTCTTCCAGCGGTGCGGGCGGGGCGTCGCGGCCATCAGGGGCATCCTCAGAGGACAGTGAGTAGCAAATGATACGCATTTGTTTAGATTGCGGTAGAGAGGTCCGGAGGCAAGTTTCACTTATAAAAAGTTCTTATGGGACCGAGGCGGGCTGTCCCCACGCGACCAGATCGGCCGGCGGGACGCCGGCGCTACTGTCTAGCTGGCGCTACTTTTTCAGAAGGCCCAGCGGAGGAGCGCGGCACCTACTGTGAAGCCTGCACCGACCGAGGCCATCAACACCAGACTTCCCTTCTTCAGTTTGCCCTGTTCGACGGCGGTGTTCATCGCTAGAGGGATCGTGCCGGCGGTGGTGTTGCCGAAGGTTTCGATGTTGACGATGACGCTTTCGGGGCGCAGGCCTAGGCGCTCGGCGGTAGCGTTGATGATCCGTAGATTGGCTTGATGCGGGATGAACGCGTCGATATCCGAGCCTTTTAGACCGTTGCGTTCGAGTAGCTTCACACAGGCTTCGGTCTGCTTGCGTACGGCGAACTTGAAGACTTGCTGGCCATCCTGGTGAACATAGTGCATCTTCTTGTCGACAGTTTCGCGGGTGGAGGGATTGAGGCTGCCGCCGCCGGGCATTTGCAGGAAGCATCCGCCGGAGCCATCGACTTCGTGGAAGAAATCAATCAACCCAACGGAATGGTCTTCGGCAGGTTCGAGAATCACGGCGCCCGCACCATCGCCGAAGATCACGCAGGTGGCGCGGTCGGCATAATCGATGATGGAAGACATTACATCGGCGCCGATCACCATCACCCGCTTATGCGCGCCCGTCGCGATGAATTGGGCTCCCGTCTGAACGGAATAAATGAAAGCGGAGCAGGCGGCGGAAAGATCGAATCCCCAAACCCCCTGGGCTCCCAGTTTGTGCTGGACCAAGCAGGCCGTGGAGGGAAAGAACATATCGGGCGTGACCGTGCCGACGATAATGGCATCGAGGTCGCTCGGCGCCAAGCCACGCTGGGCGAGCGCTTTCTTGGCGGCCTCAACCGCCAGGTCACTGGTAGCCACGCCTTTTTCAACGATGTGGCGCTGGCGGATCCCAACGCGGCTGAGGATCCAGTCATTGGTGGTGTCGACCATCTTCTCGAGGTCGGCGTTGGTGAGAAGTTTCGGCGGCACATAGGTGCCGAGGGCGCTGATCTTGGCGCGAATGGGTTTCGTCAATGAGTGCTCCTGAGTATGAGACTCAGTATTTTGCAGGACTGAGAGCAGAATGTCTAACCAATGTCAGCCAAGCGGCCCTAAGCCCAGGAGGAATCAAGATGAATAAGCCAGGCACCGGGGTCCCACTGCACACGCAAGAGCCCGTTACCGTTGCTTCCTTCCGGACCTGGCGGGGTTGGCGAGAGTACGTCGCGTGAGACCGATGCCTGACCTGGATCATTCTAACAAACACGAGTGCAGCTGCCCCTGCGGAAACTGCGCTGCGGAGCGCGCAAGCAAAGGGCTGGTGACTTTCGGTGCAAGAAATACAAAGGAAAGCCTTCCCTTCTCGATGGAACCTGTCGAACAATAGAGGTTCAGCTCGATGCCGCAGCCCACGCCCCAACTCGACGTAATCCCCCTACCCCAGGCAATCAACAAATACTTCGGACTTTCTATCTATCTGCTTGTGTTAATGGGTTTTGGAACGTTGGCCAGTACGGGCGGCCTCGACTTGCCGACAATCCTGCTGGTGGGAAGCGCTCTGGCCGTCCGCGGGTATCTGCTGGCCGAGCGCCGCCACATTGTGATTTCAGAGCGCTGGACCACGCCGCTGACCATCGCGTATTTCGCATTCTACGCGGCGGATTACTTCCTGCTATCCCGCAGCTTTCTGAGCGCGACGGTTCACCTGGTATTGTTCGCAGTGGTCGTCCGCTTGTTTTCTCTGCGGCGCGATCGCGACTACACGATGCTCGCGGTCCTGGCGTTTCTGATGGTACTGGCGTCCGCCGTGCTCACGGTGGACAGTGTTTTCTTGTTGTTTTTTGCGGGATTCCTGCTGCTGGCCGTAGCCACGTTCATCCTGATGGAGATGCGGCGGTCCGGGCGAGCCGCGCAATTCCACGCACGACATTCCCACGATATGCAGGAGCACCGCCATCTTGCCTTTTCACTGGCGCGGGCGACCCCGGGTTTGGTGCTGATGATATTGCTGGGCGCCACGGTGGTATTTTTTCTGCTGCCCCGCAGGTCGACGGGCTATCTGGGCGGCTACTCCTTCGGCACGGATCTTTCCACCGGATTCAGCGACCGCGTGCAGTTGGGCCAGATCGGTCAGATTCAGCAGTCGGACGCAGTGGTGATGCACATCCAGATTGCTGGGGACACGCGCGGACAGTACGCCCTGCACTGGCGCGGCGTTGCTTTGGCAAATTTCGACGGCAAGAACTGGTCGAGCCCGAGTGAGCAGTACATGCTGGAACGGGAGGCGGATGGGAGTTTCGCCGTGCCCTTGCTCAATCAAGATGTGGCGCACGCTTTGTCAGCGCGGAGTCAGAAGATGCCGGCAACGCCGAAGCGCCTCATTCATTACCGAGTGCTGATGGAACCGATTGGCACCAATGTATTTTTTCTTGCTCCCTGGGCGCGCCGGGTGAGTGGAGCGTATCGCGCCTTGCGGATCGACGCCGGCGGGGCGGTATCCGATCTCGACAACCAGCGGGCCGTGAGCCTCTACGAGGCAGACTCCGATATTTCTACACCTTCCCCGGAGCAACTGCGCGGGGCTGGAGACGATCTTCCGCTGTCTCTCGTTGCCTATCTGCAGTTCCCGACAACGCTCGATCCGCGCATCCCGCGGATGGCAGCGCAGGTTACGGCTTCCGCTTCCAACAGCTATGACAAAGCCGTTTTGCTGGAAAGGTACTTGAATACGCATTACGGATACACCTTGCAGTTGCCACGCTCGCCGGTTGCCGATCCGCTGGCCAACTTTCTTTTCGAGCGCAGGCAGGGACACTGCGAGTATTTCGCTTCTTCAATGACCATAATGCTGCGGACGCTGCACATTCCAGCGCGCGTGGTGAACGGCTTCCGCAGCGATGAATTCAACGATGTCACCGGCAACTACGTGGTCCGGGCCCGGAATGCACACTCCTGGGTGGAAGCCTACTTCCCTGGCTACGATTGGGTAACATTCGATCCCACGCCGGGTGGCCCTGTGGGTTCGCCGCAAGGGTGGGGCCGGGCGATGCTCTACCTGGATGCAGCGGCATCATTCTGGAGGGAGTGGGTGATCAGTTACGACTCCTCGCACCAGTATGTTCTAAGCCAGTCGGTGCTCAGCGGCACGCGCAGTTCGTTGGAGCAGGCGCGCATTTGGGCCAGACTGCACTATGCGCGTCTGCAGAACTGGGCGCGGAGAGGCCAGCGCGGCGTGGCGCACTTCCCGGGATGGTGGTTGGGAGGAAGCGTCGTGCTTTCGCTCTTGTTGCTGGGCCTGGCGAACGCGGGACGAATCGCCCGGATGATCCGGACGAGCGGCTTGCGCGCACATCCGGAGCGATCGCCGGATGAGGCCGCTTCCATGTGGTACGAACGCATGGCGCAGCATCTGGCGCGGCGCGGAATAGAGAAGGTCGCAACGCAAACGGCGCGGGAATTTGTGAGCGTGATTGAAGATGAGCGCTTGCGAACGAAGGTCGGACGGTTCACGGACGCTTACGAATCTGCGCGGTTTGGAAATTCTTCAGACGAGGCGCTGCGGCTATCGGAGTTGTTCGAACAGGTGGAGTTGGCGACCAAGAAATGACCCATGATGCATAACGATTCGCAACCTGCCTAGAAGTGCCAGATCACGCCGCCGCCGACGAAGTAGTTGTGCTGGCGGGTCTTGCCTGTGTCGGCCAAGGGAAACTTAGGGGTTCCAGACCAGAAGTCGCGGACCTCGCCGCGAATGCTCAGGCGCCTGAAGTGGTGCTGAAAGGGACGCACGTCCAGTCCGAATCCGCCCTGCATCACGCCCGTGGTGGAGGAACCGCCGGGGTTTGGCCCACCGTAGATAAGCGTCCCGTTCTCGCTAAAATGGCCGAAACCTCCACCGAAACTGACCCAGGGAGAAAACGCGGTCACGGGAAACAAATTCGCGCGGAAGGAAGGAGTAATGAAAAACGACTGGTAGTCGATGGGAACGACGTTATGTCCGGAGCCGAGATCTTCATCAAAATTGAAAACTGCGGGCACTTCTGCCGAGAGTGAGCAGCCCTCATTGCCCAGAAGGCGGCGCCCGTAGCTCACTTCGAAGGTGAGACCTTTGGCTGAGCGGACGAAAGGATCCGGTGGCGGTGTCCCCATAAGGCCCTGGTCGCTGATGAAGGTACGGCCAAGAATGCCGGTCAATTCGTTTTTCTCGTCCTGGGCCTCCGCTGATGCACCCAGAACGGAGATGGCCACTGCCAGGACTGCGATTACGGCCTGTTTCCCAGACATTGCCCCTCCAGGATGCTGGACCCACATGTTTCCTGTTCGGTAACGGCTAGCGTAGCATGAAGCCTAAAGGTTTCATCCCGCAGGTACTGCCTTTCATGGTGCCTATGGTCACATGTTCAGGTCAGTGCGCCCTGTCCTGGCGATGGTTGGCCTGGGATGTTCTCGGGTTGTTCGCTTGAAAATGTTAAAATAGAGGGATTGCATGTCCTCGAAGAACCTCACTATCTCCCGTTCCAGCGAAGAAACCACTGGCGCCGCGTTGAACGACTATGCGCCGGGCGCGCGCCCGCCGAAGGTGGGTTTTCTCAGCCTGGGATGCCCCAAGAACCTGGTTGACAGCGAGGTGATGATGGGTCTTCTGGCGCGGGCTGGGGCCGAACTCTCGCAGTGGGCCGAAGATGCGGACGTGATCGTAGTCAATACTTGCTCGTTCATCGAGAGCGCGCAACAAGAGTCGGTGAATACGATTCTTGAGATGGCCGGTCACAAGACTTCGGGGCGCGCGAAAAAACTTGTCGTCGCGGGCTGCCTGGTCGAGCGGTTTCGGGATGAAATTCGCAAGCGCATTCCTGAAGTCGATGCCGTGGTAGGGACTGGAGAGCTAGAGAACATTCTCGTCGCCACGGGCATAACACCGGCTCCGGCACACGCTAGTCTGGTGAACAATAATTCCCCCTTCGTGGTTCTGCCTTCGCGGGCCGAGGGCGACGCGCGGGCGGCGCGGGGGCGATTCTCTCGCGGGCTATGGGACGGTGCAATCGCCGATTTGCCCAACTACTTGTACGACGACGAGACGCCGCGCATCCTGGCCACGCCCAGGCACATGGCCTATATCAAGATCGCGGAGGGTTGCGATCACCCCTGCACTTTTTGCATCATTCCGCAGTTGCGCGGGCAGTTTCGCTCGCGGCGATTCGAGTCGGTGGTGGCCGAGGCGGAGCGGCTGGCACAGACCGGAGTGCGGGAAATCACTCTGATCGGCCAGGATACGACGTGCTACGGCGAAGACTTCGGTCTTAAGGATGGTCTCGCGCTCCTGTTGGAGAAGCTGGCGAAGGTCGAGGATTTGCGCTGGATACGTTTCCTCTATGCCTACCCCAATAAGATCACGGGCAAACTGCTGGAGACGATCGGATCGTCTGACAAGATTTGTTCCTACATGGATGTGCCCTTACAGCATGCATCCGCATCTGTGCTGAAGCGCATGAAGCGCGGAGGCGGAGCTGAAGTCTTTCTAAGGTCGATTGCCAAAATGCGGCGCGCGATTCCCGGCCTCACCTTGCGTACGTCGTTTATCGTGGGCTTTCCGGGAGAAACCGAGAAGGAATTTGAAGAGCTGTGCGATTTCGTGCGCGAGGCACAGTTTGATTGGATGGGAACTTTCGGCTACTCCGATCAGGAGGGCGCAGACGCGCACGGATTGGACAGGAAACTTTCTCCCCGCGAGATCGAACTCCGTCGCAAACACCTGATGGGCATCCAGCGGCAGATCAGCAAGAAGAAAAAGAAGGCGCTGGTCGGACAGGAGTTCGACCTGTTGCTGGAGGGGACATCGGAAGAAACCGATCTGCTGATGGAAGGCCGCACCGCGATGCATGCACCCGAGATTGACGGGAAGGTCTTCGTGAACGACTTTCCGGAAGAGACGGAGCCTCAGCCCGGCGAGTTTTATCGCTGCCAGATCACGGAAGCACACGACTATGATCTGGTGGCGAGGATTCTGTAGCGGCGGTTCGCTTTGAATTCTGTGGTTTGACCAGCAAGAACCTGAAACATCCCTGACCATGCCTCGCAAGCGCACTCTGAAGCTCCGCTGTCCGATCTGCAAGAAGACTGTCAAAAGCAGTGACGCTGAGTTCCCCTTCTGCAGCGACCGATGCCGCACGGTTGACCTCGGCAAGTGGGCAAGTGGAGCGTATGTAATTCCATCGCCGGTTACCGATGCGAACGAACAACTCCGAGAAGCTACGCCTGAAGATCTGGACGAAGAATCGTGAAGCACACCTCCGAGGTCGCAACTACACGACCCGACCGTAGCGCCGGCGACCCGCCGGCTGTCGCGGGGGCGTCCCGCCCCCGCTTCGGCGAAGTTACGATCCGCGATCGCGGCCGCCTGCCCCACTGGGAAAAGGACGGTGCCACCTACTTCATCACATTCCGGCTCGTAGACTCACTCCCGAAGTCCACTCTGGAGCGCATCGTATCCGAGCGACGGGCGATCGTGACGACCGCCAATCAACTGCACCGCGACCTGAGCGTCGACGAGCGCAATAAAATCCAGCAGCTCTCGACACCGATCATTGAAGGATTCCTCGACAATGGTGCAGGTACCTGCCGCTTGCAGAATCCCGTCAGCGCTGAAGAACTGGCGAACACCTTGCGTCATTTTGATCGGACTCGTTACCAGCTGTTCGCGTGGTGCATCAGGCCAAATCATGTCCACGTTGTGGTTCGACTGTTTCCCGGGGAAAAGCTCACGGTGGTAGTTCATTCTTGGAAGTCTTTCAGCGCGAAACACGCTAACCGGGTTCTTGGGACGCACGGAGCGTTTTGGCAAAGGGAATACTATGATCATCTCATTCGCGGCGAAGAAGAGTTCGGGCGCGCAGTTCGCTATGTCGCGGAGAATCCGGCGAAGGCAAACTTGCAGCATTGGAAATGGGTCTGGGTGCGCGGGCGCGATGCCCGCGCGACAACCGCCGAGGACGGCGGCGCTACAAAGACTGCGTGATTATGGAAACTCCGGAAGGTCATCGGGTTTCGCCGTGGGCTGCGCTGGTCGCCACGTTCTTCGGTATCGGACGGCTGCGGCCCGGGCCGGGGACTTGGGGATCGGCCGTGACCGTGTTGTTGTGGGCGGCGTTGGCCAACGTGCTCGTACCCTCATTGCGGACGCCGGTTGCAGTCGCGCTGGCCGTTGTGGTTACGCTGGTCGGCATTCCGGCAGCGACGAAGGTGGCGAGAGGTTCCGGGGTGAAAGATCCGCAGTTTGTCGTAATTGATGAGGTTGCGGGTCAACTGGTAACTTTAATCGCCGTGCCGCTCGCGTGGAAATCCTTTCTGGCGGGCTTTATACTTTTTCGTGCCTTCGACATTGTCAAGCCGCCGCCGGTGCGACAATTGGAGGCGCTTCCGGAAGGCACCGGGATCGTACTGGACGATGTTGCCGCGGGTCTCTACTCGCTGGGAGCGGTGCATCTCTTGCTGCACTTTGGTCTTCTAAGATAATGTCGTCTAACGTAGTGCGAGTGTTTTCCTCATGGGATTTTCCGAACGCATCCTGGGCAAAAAAAACGTGAACGGCGGACCGCACATCGAGTCTGTATCGCCGGTCCTGGCTCTGGCGGGAGGCGAAGTTCGCATTGCGGGCTCGGGATTACGGTCGCAGCAGTGGCAGCGCCCGCGGGTACAGTTTGGCGACGTCGAGGGCGGGCTTGTTATCAGTTCAGATTCGTTTCTCGTCGCCCGTGTTCCCGAGGGAGCGACTTCAGGACCGGTCGTGGTTGCCGCCGATGGGCACGTCAGTAACGCCCACACGGTCAAAGTAGCCGTTCCTATCACTGAGAATCTGCACCCCGTGACCAATCCGGCGCTCGACGCTCAAGGCAACATCTTCGCGACTTTTTCCGGTTCACGCGGCCAGAAGGTTCCGGTCGCAGTCTTCAAGATTGATACCAACTACGCCGTGAAACCGTTCGTCGCGGAGATGATGAACGCAACCTCGATCGCCTTCGATCGCCAGGGGCAGATGTATGTTTCTTCGCGCCACGACGGCGCCGTCTATCGCGTGGCGCCGAATGGAGCCATGACCACGTATGCCGAGGGCATGGGAGTCGCCACCGGGATTGCGTTCGACCGTAATCAGAACCTCTATGTGGGTGACCGCAGTGGCACCATCTTCAAGATCGGCCGCGATCAGCAGGTGTTCGTGTTCGCCACTCTGGAGCCCAGCGTCTCCGCGTATCACCTCGCCTTCGGTCCGCAAGGCGACTTATTTGTGACCGGTCCCACCACCTCGAGCTTTGACTGCGTGCATCGAATTGATCCGCAGGGCACGGTACACACATTCTTTCGAGGCCTGGGACGTCCACAGGGGCTCGCGTTTGATTCCGTCGGCAACCTGTACGTGGCCGCGTCGCTCTCCGGTAAGCGCGGCATTGTGAAGATCATGCCGGACGGCAAGGCCAGCCTGGAAGTCGCGGGTCATGGGCTGGTAGGACTAGCCTTTGCTCCCGGACGAAGCGTGATTCTGGCGACAACAGACGCGGTGCATCATCTGTCCTGGAACAACCCAGGACTGCCATTGTTGCCGGAGTAGCCGCGCGCGCCCGCCTCGCTTGAGTCCGATCCGCGCCTGACCTCGATCCAACCGCCGCCGTTTTCATTTACACTTCTAGCCGTGAACGCCGAGATCATCGCGGTTGGCTCCGAGCTACTGACGCCCTTCCGCACGGATACGAATTCCCTTTATCTCACCGAGCAAATCAATCAGTTGGGAGTTGAGGTCGTTTTCAAGAGCGTGGTGGGGGATGATCTCAGGCGTTTGGTTGCGGCCGCACAACACGCGCTGTTTCGCTCAGAGATCGTGATCTTCAGCGGCGGCCTCGGTCCCACCGAAGACGATCTTACCCGCGAGGCCGTGGCCGAAGCATTAAGCGTTTCCCTACGTCGTGATGAAGACGTGCTTGCGGACATCGAGAAGCGCTTCGCGACGCGGGGCTGGAAAATGTCTCCTAACAATGCCAAGCAGGCAGACGTTCTCGAGGGCGCCGAGGTGCTGCCCAACGCCAATGGGACCGCGCCGGGACAGTGGATGAGCGGCAAGTTCGACGGACATGAGCGCATCGTCATACTTCTGCCTGGGCCTCCGCACGAACTGAAGGCTTTGTTTGCGGCGGAGTGCCGTGAGCGGCTGCGGGCGAAGCTGCCCCCGGCGTTTCTGGCAACCCGGGTATTGAAGGTTGCGATGCTGGGCGAATCTCATGTGGATGCGCGCGTCGCGCCCATCTACAAGCGATTTGGCGACGTACAGACCACCATTCTGGCGGGAGCGGGAGAAATCCAACTGCACTTCAGGTCGCGGGCCGACACCATGGAAGCAGCGCAGGCGCGAGTGGATGAAGCAGCCGACGCGGTCGAGGAAGAGCTGGACGATGCCGTGTTCTCGCGGGACGGCGAATCGCTCGAACAAATTGTCGGCTACTGGCTGCAGATGCGCAACGCCACGGTGGCTGTGGCGGAATCGTGCACCGGCGGTCTGCTGGGCGAGCGGATCACGTCGGTCAGCGGCAGCTCACGCTACTTTGCCGGCGGCGCCATTGTCTACTCCAACGCAATAAAGACCGAACTGGCGGGCGTGCCCGCCGACATGATAGAGCGTCATGGAGCGGTTAGTCGTGAAGTAGCGGCCGCGCTCGCGGAGGGCATTCGCTATCGTTGCGAGGCTACGCTCGGGATCGGCATCACCGGTGTGGCCGGACCCACCGGAGGGACGCCAGAGAAGCCTGTGGGACTGGTGTTCCACGGTTTGGCCAGCGACAGCGGAACGGAGGTGATCGAGCGGAGCTTTCCCGGCGACCGCAAGCGCATCCGCTTGTTCGCGTCGACGCTGGCGCTGGATATGGTGCGAAGGAAGTTGATGTGAAGTAGCATTTGGCAATTAGCAATTGGCATTTTGCTGGCTGTTCATCACTGCCAGAACCGTGGGCTGGCCAATTGCTAGCTGCCAAATGCGACTGTTCGTTGCTCTCGATATCGATGATGCTATCCGCGCGCGCATTGCCTGCTTCCTGGACGGTGTGCGTGCATTTGCTCCAGATGCGCGCTGGGTGCGGCCCGAATCGCTGCACGTCACCCTGAAATTCGTCGGCGAACAATCCGAGGAAGAGGTTGAGAGAATCAAGCAGGCGCTGGAAGGTATCACGCCTGACAAGTTCGAAATGAACTTTCGAGGCTATGGATTCTTTCCAGGCCCTCGGGCACCGCGAGTCTTCTGGGTGGGAATTGAGGGAGGATCGAAACTGACTTCTCTGGCAGCGACAGTGGATGATACGCTGGTGCGGCTCGACATCCCAAAAGAGGAGCATGTCTACAACCCGCACCTGACGCTGGCGCGCAGCGCGGGAGGTTCCGGCTCACCGCGCTGGCGGAAGGAGGACGGTCCGAACCGTAGCTTCCAGCACTTGCAAGAAAAACTGGTAGCTCTGCCTACGCCGGCGTTTGGTACGATGATGGCCCGTGAGTTTTTTCTGTTCCAGAGCCAGCTTTCACCACGCGGCGCAAGCTACACAAAGCTGGCGGGATTTGGTTCGCGATAGCGCGTCGAGCAGGAACCTACACAACTTGCCAACGCTCATCATCATCGCCGCAGTAAGCTACCTGTTGGGATCGATTCCCTTCGGCTATCTCCTGGTACGCATCTTACGCGGTGAAGATGTGCGCCAAAGCGGCAGCGGAAATATTGGAGCAACGAATGTCTCCCGCAAATCGCCGGTGCTGGGAGGGCTGACGCTGGTGCTGGATGCGCTCAAAGGAACTGCGGCGGTTGGGCTGGGATGCTTCCTGTCGCGTCGAGCGCCGGGCGGTGTTCTGCCTTATCTGGTGATGTCAGTGGCGGCGTTGTGCGCTGTGCTCGGCCATATGTTTCCGGTGTGGCTGAAGTTTCGCGGCGGCAAAGGAGTGGCCACAGGGCTGGGTTCATTTCTCGTGATCGCCCCGAAGGCAGTGCTGGTGGCCGCGGGTATCTTTCTCGTGGTCGTCGTCATCTTTCGTTACGTCTCGCTCGGGTCCATCCACGCAGTCGCATGTTTTCCGTTGCTGGTCTATGGGATGCGCTCGTATGGTAACGCGCCAATGGCCCTGGCGTTGATGGCCCTCACCTCCCTGCTCATCGTCGCCCGACACTACGAGAACGTTCGCCGCTTGCTAGCTGGGAAGGAAAGCCGCGTGGGAACAAAACGCACATGAGCGAGATCGCAATCATCGGCGCGGGAGCCTGGGGTACGGCCCTGTCGATTGTTCTCGGGCGCACAGAGGCTCACCGGGTTCGGCTGTGGGCTCACGAAAGAGAGGTGTGCGAATCCATTGCCGGGCACCGTGTGAACGAGAAGTTTCTTCCTGGCCAGCGCATCCCGGCTTGCGTAACCCCCTGCAACGACCTCGCAGAGGCCCTTGAGGGCGCAGCAATCGTGGTGAGCGTGATGCCGTCGCAACATTGCCGCGGCTTGTTTGAGCGGATGCGGCCACACTTGCACGCAGAAACCATGATCGTCAGCGCAACCAAAGGACTGGAGGAAAACTCGCTGCTGCGAATGACCGAGGTGATCGCGCAGGTTCTCAAAGGCGGGCCGACACCGCGGATCGGCGCGCTCAGCGGGCCATCGTTCGCGATAGAAGCAGCGCGGGGAGACCCGACTGCCATCGCCGTCGCATCGCAGGATAAGGAACTGGCACGCTACGTCCAGCAGGAGTTCAGCCACGCCAGTTTTCGGATTTATACCAACGAAGATCCGGTCGGTGTCGAACTGGGAGGCGCACTGAAGAATACTATCGCCATCGCCGCCGGAGTTTGCGCAGGGCTTGGGCTGGGACACAATTCCGTGGCGGCACTCATCACACGAGGTCTGGCGGAGATGACGCGGCTGGTGGTGGCTTGTGGGGGCAATGCCGAAACTATGGCGGGCCTCGCGGGCCTTGGCGACCTGGTGCTGACTTGCACGGGCGGTCTCTCGCGGAATCGCAGTGTGGGAGTCGAACTTGGCCGCGGCCGAAAGGTACCGGAGATCCTTGCCGGAATGCATGGCATGGTTGCCGAGGGCATCTTCACGACGGCGGCGGCGGTAGGACTGGCCCGTGCCCGCGGCGTCGAGATGCCAATCGCCGAGCAGATGCACGCCATCCTGCACGAGGGTAAAGCTCCCCGTGAAGCAATTAGTGAGCTGATGACCCGCAGCAGCAAAAGCGAGACGCTCAGAACGTAAAAGGCTCCTGGCGTTCGAATTCCGGCACGTTGTCTTGCCAAAGCCCCGCCAAGCCCCCATTTTGACCGGTACTTTGGTAATGACTAGCCTCACGGTTTTCGCCCCCGGGCACTCCTTCCCCATTAAACTTTTAGGGATACCCGTGAAATCCGCCGCCACTCCGACCGACGGCGCTCCCGAATTGAACCAGGGGAGCGACTTGTCTTCTACAGCGCCCAATCCGGCGCGCATTCCGATCTTGTATGTAATTCTCGGCGTGCTTTTGGTGATCAGCATCGTGCCCATGTATTTCTACTCCGCAGAAGTGGAGGCGATTAATCGCGACCGGCTGAAGACCAACGAGATGCTGCTGCAAAATACCGTGACGCGGTCGCTGGCGGACGATCTTTCGCAGCATGAGCGCTCAGTACGGATGATGCTGGCCAACCTTAGGTCGGCGATTCAGGTGGCGAGCGGCGGCGACATTGGCGCCAAGAACATTGAAGCGCCGGAGTTGCGCGCGCTGTTGGAAAACTTTGTTTCTTCCTCCGATGAACTCGCCTACGCCACCCTGCTCAATTCCGAGGGGAAAGGCGTCTCGGCCGGGCGCATAAAACCCGATGCGTTCCTGCAGCGTGAGTTGCAACATGCCTATGACGCAGCCCGCGATGGCCGCGCCTACAACGGACAAGCGCTCCAGGTGGAAGACGGCAAGTCGGCGCGGACGGTTGTCCTGGTAAGCAGTCCGGTTAGCTACGGCGGACGTTTTCTGGGCATGGTAGGCGCAGTCGTGGATCTCCAATTCCTGATTCGCCGCCTCCAGGAAGTCAGCCGCGGCGGTCTGATTCCCTATGTCGTAGACGCGCAGGGCCGGCTGGTGGCCGCCGGCACTCCGCAATATGTGACTGGCCAGGATATGAAGAACCTCGAGATCGTCCGCAACTTTGTGGACGAAGGCAACAAGGTGCAGTTGGTCGCCACCAAGGAATTCGATGTCCGCGAGGGCAAGAACAGCGTTGAGATGCTGGGCACTTACAGCCCAGTCACCGCCCTCGATTGGGCGGTCGTAGTGCAAAAGCCACAGTTCGAGGCTTATCGCGGGGTTGCCGAGATGCAGCGCACGGCGCGCTTGCTGGCGCTGCTGGCCGTGCTGCTAAGCATCGGCGTCAGCATCTTTGCCGCCCGGAGAATTACCAATCCTCTGCAAATCCTCACCGAGTCCGGCCGCGCTCTGGCGCGCGGCGACTTTTCGCAACGAGTCCATTTGCGCAGCCGAACTGAAATCGGCGAATTGGCCGAGACCTTTAACACCATGTCGCAGGAACTCGAACAGTTCGTCGAAGATCTGAAGCGGGCAGCCGAAGAGAATCGGGCTCTGTTTCTGGGCTCGATCCAGATGCTGGCGGGCGCGGTCGACGAAAAGGATCCCTACACCCGAGGCCACTCCGACCGGGTCACGCGTTACTCGTTGATGATCGCGAAAGAAATGAAGCTGCCCGCGCCGTTTATGGAAACGCTGCAGATTTCCGCGCAGCTCCACGACGTAGGGAAAATCGGCATTGAAGACCGTATCCTCAAGAAGCCGGGCGCCCTTACGGCGGAAGAATTTGAGGTCATGAAGACCCACACCACAAAGGGCGCCAATATTCTGCGCCCCGTAACCCAGCTCGCGGAAATGCTACCCGGTATTGAACTACATCACGAAGCTCTCGATGGCCGCGGCTATCCCTACGGCCTCCAGGGAGAGCAGATTCCTCTGCTGGCTCGCGTGATCGCCGTGGCCGATACGTTTGATGCTCTGACCACGAATCGTCCATATCAGCATGCGCACACTCCGGAAGAGGCGTTGAAAATCATTCAGAATCTTGCCGGCAAGCGCCTTGACCCTGGGCCAGTTGCCGCCCTGATGGCGGTGTACGGACGTGGCGAGATTCGCATCCAGCGCTTCTCCGTCAAGAGGGCAGTGGCCGCCGCGGATGCGGGCACCACTAACGTCCCTCCTACCCCTGCTCCTGCCCCGGTACTGCCCGCTGCAGAAGATACCAACCTCGAAAGAACCCGCGTCTAACCATTTCTCTCGCTTCCCTTCCGAACCCCGCCCGGTCTGACGGCCGCGGACCGCTATAATCAAGTTTTTGGGATTCCTCATGATTCAAACCTTGTTCGGCAGTACCGAAGAAGACAAAACTGGACTCTTCGAGCGCATGAAGCAGGCAGTCACGCGCACGCGTGAAAATCTCGCTGAGCGCATTGAAGAGGTTGTCGGCTTCGGTAAAGAAATCGACCGCGGCACGCTCGACGATCTGGAGGCCACGCTGATCGGCGCCGACCTGGGCACCGCCACCACCCAGGAAGTCCTCGGCAAGCTCCGCGGCAAGGCCGACCGTAAGCAGATCAAGGATGTGCAGGAACTGAAACGCCTGCTCAAAGAAGAATTGCTGGCCATTCTGAACACGTCCAATAGCCGCCCAGTCCGAAGAGTAGACGGCACACCGGAAGTGATTCTGGTGGTTGGCGTCAACGGCACCGGCAAAACCACAACCATCGGAAAGTTGTCGCAGGTATTTCGATCCCAAGGCAAGAGTGTGCTGTTGTGCGCGGCAGATACTTTTCGCGCGGCGGCGATCGATCAACTGGAAGTCTGGGGACAGCGCACCGGCACCGAAGTGATCAAGACGAAGCCCGGCGGCGATCCCGCAGCCGTTCTGTTCGATGCCCTGCAGGCCGCAACGGCGCGGAAGATAGACTATGTAATCGTCGACACCGCCGGCCGGCTGCATACCAAGACCAGTCTCATGTCTGAGCTGGAGAAAATGCGGCGCACCGCCCAGCGCATCATCCCCGGAGCCCCGCACGAGACGCTGCTGGTGATGGACGCAACCACTGGTCAAAATGGCTTGCAGCAGGCTCGCCAGTTCACAGAATCGGCCGGCGTGACTGGCATCGTGCTCAGTAAGCTCGACGGCACCGCAAAGGGTGGCGTCGTGGTCGCCATCTCACGCGAACTGGGACTGCCAGTGCGATTTGTCGGAGTGGGCGAGAAAGTGGGCGATCTGCTGCCGTTCGACTCGAAAGAATTTGTGAATTCGCTTTTCGAATAGGAGCAAGTATGCCGGATGCTCGAAGAGAACCCTCGCGATTCAAGGCTGTGCTAGATTCCATACGACGCCTTCTGAGTAAGAACCCACCTCCATTGCCGGGCGACCCCTACGCCGACCGGATGGCGCCCGTGCGGCGTGGCCCGAAAGGCCGCAGTGGCGCGGCGGCAGTGGCTGAACCGGAGGAAGACTCATATCGCGCGTTTCCACCCCGCGGACAATAGGTTCACGCTTTCCCGCGTTGCTCTGCGGCCACAGCGAGGCCAGCCGGAGAGCTGTCTGAGTAGTGAATGCTGGATTCATGCCCGACCACTCCACCGACGAACAGTTTCTGCGCCGAGCGTTTGACCTGGCCCGCCAGGGCATGGGTCTGGCCTCGCCCAATCCCTACGCAGGGGCGGTAATCGTTGATCCGCACGGCAGTATCGTGGGCAGCGGCGCTTACACCTACGACGGCGTGAAGCATGCCGAAATACGCGCCCTCGAGCAGGCCGCCGACAGGGCCCGCGGCGCGACGCTCTACATCAATCTTGAACCACACTCACACCAGGGGCGCACACCCCCATGCACCGACGCTTTGATCGCCGCCGGAATTCATCGCGTGGTCGCGTCCATCCCCGATCCCAATCCCAAGGTGAGCGGGCGTGGCTTTGAGAAGTTGCGCGCGGCGGGCGTGCAGGTGGAAGTT
>OCZU010000367.1_pt1 | contig 31793 bp, 29 predicted proteins | sample 1539001 | NCBI WGS metagenome assembly OCZU01 (sample SAMEA3539306, study PRJEB22396) | soil metagenome | biome: tundra; feature: field; material: soil | place: USA | collected 2010-05 | depth 0.15 m | reverse complement strand
CGGGAAGCGTTCGCGAATTCGAACCATCCCCTGTTCGAGCGCGTCGACGTAGCGAGAGACTTCGCGCACATCATCGAGAGGCACGCCGGGGGCCGCTTGAGCCTCGAACAACAGCAAGTCGTTCAACGTCGATTGCGTCCCCTCGATCTGGGACGACAACACCGCCTCCTTGCGCACGTAGCTGTAGAGAAAGATCGACTTTTCGGGCAGCAAAGTCGTCACACTGTCCAGGCGGCCCAACGCGACGTGCGCCTGATCCAGGCGCTCCTGCAGGTCCGCGTCTATCGCCAAGGCTGGAACGGGCGGCAAAGGCAAAGGGACGAACGCCTCGAACGATTTGCCCGCCGTGGTTACCCGTTCAAGGTGACCGGTGAGTCCGCGCTTCATAGTGCAGGTTTGGAGGAAGAATATTGCTTATTGCATATTTGGCCTATTTTTGCAATAAGACCGGCGTGCGGATGGCATGGAGCGTAACCCTAGACGGGAAGCGGCCGGGTCCGCGATCGTTTTGGCGTCGGCCCGGCGGGCAGCAAACTCGTGTACTTCTGGTACAGCTCAAACAGGAAGGCGACCCGCTCGGCGTCGCTCTTGAACCACTTTTTGCCATAGGCGGCATCGACCGAAGCGTCGAGTTTTTGGTGCGCTTTGTCCCTCCCGCCGCAGCGAAGTCCTGGGGCCGAATCACGAGCCGCTACGACATCGCAATCCCCAGGGCGGCTTGCAATCTCGCGGCGATTGCAATGACGGCGATCACGATCGGACTGTTTGTTGTTGTGCCGGCGAAGATGGCGTCGGACATCGCGTCCTGATCACCGCCGGTGTCGAAGATCGTCGCGACGCCGCCAGGGGCCATCGTCGTCGGCGCAGAGGGCCGTGCGCCCGGGCAAACCCTAGCACAGGCGGCGAGCAGCGCGCCGCCGCCGACCGGCGTTCAATGATAGCGGCGGCCATCGTTGCTACGTCCGTCCTGATCCCCTAGGCCGCGACGTTGATCCGCACCGGCACGCGCTTTCTGCCCCAGTGACTTTCCATCGGCGCGAAGCGCCCCGGCACCGGCGTGCCGCAACGCAGGCATCGCCCATCCGGCGATATCGCGTAGCTCAGAATTTCGTACCAGTCGCGCACGACGACGCCGTGTGCGCAGCCTGGACAGAAGGTAGTGCCGCCGTCGATGTCGTGCACGTTGCCGGTGTAGACGTAGCGCAGGCCTTCTGCCCGCGCGATGTGGCGCGCGCGACTGAGCGTCTTCGCGGGCGTGCCGACGACATCGGTCATCTTGTAGTCGGGATGGAAAGCGGTGAAGTGGAGCGGCACGTCGGGCCCGAGCTCGCGCGCGATCCATTGGCACTCGGCCTCGATCTCCGCGTCGGAATCGTTCTTGCCTGGAATCAGCAGCGTCGTGATCTCGGTCCAGACGTCGGTTTCGTGGCGCAGATAGACGAGCGTGTCGAGCACCGGCTGGAGATGCGCGCCGCAGATCTTGACGTAGAACTCGTCGGTAAAGCCCTTCAGGTCCACGTTGGCGGCATCCATTTTGGCGTAGAAGTCGCGGCGCGCTTCGATGCCGATGTATCCCGCCGTCACTGCAACCGCCTGAATTCCCAGATCGTGGCAGGCGTCGGCCGTATCCATGGCGTACTCGGCGAAAATCACCGGATCGTTGTAGGTGAAGGCAACGCTCTTGCAGCCGCCGCGCTTCGCCGCCTCCGCGATTTCAAGCGGCGACGCCTGATCCATCAGCGTGTCCATCTCGCGCGACTTGGAAATGTCCCAGTTCTGGCAGAACTTGCACGCGAGGTTGCAACCCGCGGTGCCGAAGGAAAGCACGCTCGATCCGGGATAGAAGTGATTGAGTGGTTTTTTCTCGATCGGGTCGATGCAAAATCCGGATGAGCGGCCGTAGGTCGTGAGGACCATCTGATCGCCGCTGCGCTGACGCACGAAACACGCGCCGCGCTGGCCCTCGTGGAGGCGGCAATCTCGCGGGCACAGGTCACACTGAATCCGGCCATCGCCGATGAAATGCCAGTAGCGGCCGGGGTAATCGCTCACGACGTCGCTTCCATGATGTGCACGTCGCCGCGCAAATCGCTTTCGCGCCACTTGATAACGTCATAGCGCGATACTTTCACCGCAGAGCTCCAGAAATCGATCGGCAATGCAGCCTTGCGCTTCAACTCGGCGAGAAAATCGGCCGGCTCGGGAAGCGATTCCCACACCTGCGGCAGGAACGTCGCGCGCCTGCCGGCGTATTCCAGCACGACGCCGTCGACGCCGGGCCGGAGCCTGTCCAAGAGCGCCCGTTCGCTGTCAGCCGTTACAGCTTCCGTTGCCGACAGCAGGGAAACCTCCACCAGGGTATCGAGGAATTCGTCGGCACCCAAGTGCGGAAACCGGGGGTCGGCGAACGCCGCAGCCACCGCGTTGGCTCGCACGTCAGCGCCGAGCACGCGCCTGGCTTCGAGCGTGCCGATGCAGCCGCGCAACGTTCCGTGACTGAAAAGCGTCACGAATGTCGCACCTGGCGCGCCGAGTGCCGGATTCGCCTCGTGTTCGCGCCATGAGCTGTCGGTGCCGAAGCCGTCGGGCGCGCCGAACTCGGCGCCGATGGCGCGCCGGGCAATAGCGACCAGCGCACGGCCGAGCCCATCGTCACGCATCGACGGCCTCCTCGAGATGCCGCACCGCGATGCCCTCCGGCGCTGACTGCGCGAATGCGAAAGCGCCGTAGCCCACGACGCGCGATTTATCGCCCGCGGTGTCGCCGGAATTGCGCAGATCGATAAGCTCCGGCGTCAGCCCGTGCCGACGCGCGCAGAGCGCGAACCCGTTGATCGGTGTCGCGCCGCACGCCTGGTCGTGATCGAGGGTGCTAGCGAGCGCGAGAATGTCGTCGGCGGTACAACGATCGATCTCGGTTGCGTCCTCGTACGGATGGTAGTGCGACAAGTCGGAGCTCACCACGATCAGCGTTTCGGGGCCGCCCCACAGCCGCTCGATGACGTCCGCGACCTCCGCCGGGGTAGCATCGCCGACCGCCAGTGGAACCAGCGTGAACTCGTCCAATACCGTCTGCAGGAAGGGGAGCTGGACCTCGAGCGAGTGTTCCAGCGAGTGAGCGGCTTCGCTCTCGGACACCTGGGGCAGCGCACGCAATTGCATCACGGCGTCCGCGTCGACCGCGACCGCGCCGAGCGGCGTGGTGAAGGTGTTGGCGCCGGGCAGCACGAGTCCACGAACAGGCACGCGGTGCACCGGGCCCAGCAAGACGACCCTGTGAATACGCGATCGCGAAGTGAAAAGCCGCACGTATGCACTCGCGGCGATCGGCCCGGAATAGACATAGCCGGCGTGAGGAACGATCAGCGCCTTGGGGTATGAAGCCGCGGCGCTGGCCGCGGGCCGGGGTGCAACCGAGAGCAACGCGCGCACGCTCCCTTCCAGCGCCCGGGGCGCTTCGGGATAGAACATGCCGGCCACCGCGGCGGGACGGACTGTACGCATCGGCTGCATGATGCTGTTTTTCCCTCCAGGCAAGCGCTCCCCAGCGACCATTGTCGCGCCATCGCCGATGCCGCGCACGCTTCTTTTAGCGACGCTATTTTGCGGGCGACAGCGCGACTTTCCGGTCGGCCATGTGGCGAAGATAGGCAAGCAGATCGGTGAGCTCCCGGTCGGACAGCGTCGTGGCGGGAAACTTGGGCATTTTCGCGGCCGGCCAGCGACGCAAGGTCTGCGGATCTCGGATCAGGCGGCGAAGGGCATCGACCCGCAAGTACTCGGTTGGATTGTACGGAACGTTCAAATCCGGCCCGATGGTCGCATCGCCGCCGAGGTTCAAGGTGTGGCAAACCGAGCAGTGCTTTTCGTATGCCGCAAACCCGTGACGGATCGGGTCCTGCGCCGACAAGCCGCTTGCCGGGGCAAGCACGGGAAAGCGCTTGACGAGCGGCAGGGCCGATTCGATGCGCGCGATTTGATAAGGCCACTGCTCGTCGTGGATGCCTGCCAGCTCGGGATGCACCCAGACGAGGTAGAACGGACCGGCGGTCGCGCTTTCGCCGGACTTCAACGGCGGCCACGGTGCATCCGGCGGCTCGATCGCCAGATACGCAACGGCGCCGTTGCCCCGGGCGAGCAGCGGCGCAGCGGGCAGGTTCGCGACAAATCCGTCGTTGGCGACGAAGCGGATCGTCTCGTCGAACCCCACACCGGCGAGGAGCGCCGCAACGGGGATCGCGCGGAAGCTCATGTCGCGCTTGTAGGCGACGTCGCCGGAGATGGCGACCTGAGTCGCCGCCGGCAACGCGAGCAGGGCAGCCGGAGCGTAAGTTGCCATCCTGCCGCCCATGACGATCGTCAGCTCGGGCTCTGTCGCACCGGCACCCTGCGTCACCGTCGTGCAGACGACACCGCAGAACAAAAGCCCAAGACGATGCAAGCGCGTCACTCCTCGTGGGCTGGCAGGCGAACGATATAGTTGCCGAGCTTTTCGTCGCGCTCGAGCTTGAGGCTGCCACTTTTTTCGGCGGCCTCCAGCAGGCCGTTGAAGGAGCGGAAGCCGTGATACGACTCGGTGAACCCGGGATTGCGCCGCTTGAGCGCCTGCTTGACCATGGAGCCCCAGATTTTTTCCTCGTCGCCGCGCTCGGCGACCAGCGCTTCGACGGTCTCGACGACCAGGTCCAGCGCTTGCTGCCTGCGTTCTTCGTCGCTCTTTTTCGCCGGCGCCTTATTGTCCTCGCCCGATGCCTTCCCCGATACCTTTGGAGTTTCGCTTGCGGGCGCCTTGGACGCGGGCTTACGCGCGACGGGACGCTTCTTTTCGCGCACCAGATCGTCGTAGAAAATGAACTCATCGCAATTCGCGATCAACAGGTCCGACGTCGAATTCTTGACGCCGACACCGATGACGACCTTGTTGTTCTCGCGCAGCTTGCTCACCAGCGGCGAGAAATCCGAATCGCCGCTGATGATCACGAACGTCTCGACGTGCGACTTCGTGTAGCAAAGGTCCAGCGCGTCGACGACCATCCGTATGTCGGCCGAATTCTTGCCGGATTGGCGCACGTGCGGAATCTCGATCAGCTCGAACGAGGCCTCGTGCATGGGCGCCTTGAACGCCTTGTAGCGATCCCAGTCGCAATACGCTTTCTTGACGACGATGCTGCCCTTGAGCAACAGACGCTCCAGCACTTTGCCGATGTCGAATCGCTCGTACTTCGCATCCTGAACGCCGAGTGCGACGTTTTCGAAATCGCAGAACAGCGCCATATTGGTAACTTCGGGAGGATTGGCCATGGTCTTTCGATGAAGCTCTCGGGGGCCGGCGAAGAGTTGCCGCGGCCGCGGGATAGAATGAGGGTGGGAATGGTGGCGGTGTGCCGCTACGATAGCAGCAACCGGGCAGCGTGGAAATGACCGCCCGACTTTGAGACCCTGCGATGACATTTGCCCTTCCGACCCTGTCGCTGCTCGAAACGCGCGTGCTGGGCGTTCTGGTCGAAAAGCAGCACACGGTCGCCGACACGTATCCGCTCACCCTGAACGCGTTGACCGCGGGCTGCAACCAAAAGACCAGCCGCGATCCGCTGCTGAGCGCCACCGATACGGAAGTGCAAGCGACGGTCGATCGTCTCAAATCGCTGTCGCTGGTCGTCGAATCGAGCGGTGGCAGGGTAATGCGCTACGCGCACAATGTCGAACGCGTGCTGACGCTGCCGTCGCAGGCGGTTGCGCTGCTGGCTACGCTGATGCTGCGCGGACCGCAAACGCTCGGCGAGCTCCGCATCAACTCCGAGCGCCTGCATCGGTTTGCCGACATTTCAGCGGTGGACGCGTTCCTCCAGGAGCTCGCCAGCCGCGCCAGCGGAGCGCTGGTGGCCGAGCTTGCGCGCTCGCCCGGGTCGCGAGAAAACCGGTGGATGCATCTGCTGTCGGGTGCACGGCCTCCGGAGGCCGAAGCGGTCGATCGCTCGGTGCCGCTCTCAGGCGATGCCATCGCAGTGACCGAAATCGCGGCGCTCAAGGCTAATGTGCGTCATCTCGAAGAAGAGCTCGAAGCGCTGAAGAGCGCCGTCGCGCAGTTGCGCAGCGAGCTCGGCGGCGGTTGACACGACCGGGACAACCACCGGCGGAAGCTCTTCACCGCAGGGTTCATAGGCCGCGACAAGTATCTGGCTGCGAGTCGCTTCTAGAGATCCTCACGGATGACCTTTGGATCTGCGTGACCATCGAGCGTTGGTGTCCGCTCGTCGTAGCGGATCGCCGGCTGGGTCGCGTAGAATCTCCATTTCCCGTTAGCCAAGGCGGAGGGTCGGATGGGATTGCTGGACGGATTGTTGCAAAACGTGCTCGGATCGGGCGCGCAGCAGAGCCAGGGCTCGATGATGCAAGTCGCTTTGCAGGTGCTGCAGCAAAACGGCGGTCTGCCTGGCATCATCAGCAAATTCCAGAATGGCGGCATGGCCGCCCAGGTTGGCTCATGGGTGGGCACCGGGGCCAACACGCCGATCAGCGGCGCTCAACTGCAGGAAATTCTGGGCAGCGGATCGATCGGCGAAATCGCACAAAAGCTGGGCCTTTCCCATGCTGACGCAAGCGCGGGACTCGCCCAGGTTCTGCCGCACGTCGTCGACCAGCTGACGCCCGGCGGCCAGGTGCCGGCGGACCATGGCGATCTTGTTGCGCAGGCTCGCGCGATGCTGGAGAAAATGCATCCCACCAGCTGAGGAAAGCGTTCTCATGGCGTTACAATACCGGACGGGCGGCGCTGAGCCGTCCGTCCTTTTTTGTCTTTCGGTTTTGTCTCTCAGTTTCGCTCCTCGTTTCCGTATTCATTTCGCACTCACTTTCGTACTCACTTTAGTAGATAAGCGTCGATGGCCGAACCCACTTTGCTCACTGCTGCGATCCTCGGTCTGGTCGAGGGGCTGACCGAATTCCTGCCGGTGTCTTCGACCGGCCATCTGATCGTTGCCGCATCGCTGCTCGATTACACGGGCGACAAGGCGAAGCTGTTCGAGATCGTGATCCAGGCCGGGGCCATCCTCGCGGTTTGCTGGGAGTATCGCCGCAAGCTCATCGGCGTGACGGCCGGCCTGTTCTCCGATCGCGCCGCGCAGCGTTTTGCATTCAATCTCGCGGTCGCATTCCTGCCCGCCGCGACCCTGGGGCTCGCGTTCAGCCACGCGATCAAGGCCCATCTTTTCGCGCCGGTGCCGGTCGCGTCGGCTTTCATCGTCGGCGCTTTCGTGATTCTGTGGGCGGAGTGGCGGCAGCGCAAAAATCCGGCGACCGTGAAAATCGAAAGCGTCGACCAGATGCGATGGAGCGATGCGCTCAAGATCGGCATAGCGCAGTCGTTCGCGCTTATTCCCGGAACTTCGCGCTCCGGTGCGACCATCATCGGCGGAATGCTGTTCGGCCTTTCGCGCCCGGCTGCGACGGAGTTCTCGTTCTTCCTGGCGATCCCGACCCTGCTCGCCGCCACCGGCTACGAGCTGGTAAGGAACCGCGACCTTCTGGCCGCCGGCGACCTGGCGATGATCGGCGTCGGCTTTGTCGTTGCCTTCGCGAGCGCCTTGCTCGTGGTGCGGTGGCTGCTGCGCTACGTCGCACACCACGACTTCGTGCCGTTCGCGTGGTACCGGATCGCGTTTGGCCTGATGATCCTCGGCACCGCGTACGCGGGACTGGTGCGCTGGGATTAGCAATCCGATGGGCAATCCCGTCGCCCCGGCACGCGTGAGCCTCGTCGGGCCGGCATGCGCCGTCATCGGCATCCTTGGGTTTTCGTTCAAGGCGATCCTGATCAAGCTTGCGTATTCGTGGGCGCCGGTCGACGCCGTCACGCTGCTTGCGCTGCGCATGATCTATTCGGTCCCTTTCTTCGCGGTGATGGCCTGGTGGGCAAGCAAACCGGGGAAGGTGAAGCCGATGCGACGCGCCGATTGGCTGGCGCTCCTCTGGCTGGGATTCATCGGCTACTACCTCGCCAGCCTGCTCGACTTCATGGGCCTGCAATACATCACGGCGTCGCTCGAGCGTCTCGTGCTGTTCCTCTATCCGACGATGGTGGTGCTGCTTTCGGTGGCGCTGTTCAAGAAGCGCGTCGGTGGCAGGATATGGGTCGCGCTTGCACTTTCCTACGCTGGGATTCTTCTCGTCTTCGCACACGACTTTCGCTTGAGCGCCGACAGTCACGGGCTCTGGCTGGGCGCAGCGCTGGTGTTCGTGAGCGCATTCTGTTACGCGTTGTATCTTGTCGGCGCCGGACCTGCGATCACACGTCTCGGAAGCTTGCGTTTCATTTCGTGGGCGATGCTGACGTCGGCAGTCTTCGTCATCGCTCAGTTCCTGCTGACCCGCCCGCTTGCAGCGCTCGCCGCGCCTGCCTCGATCCAGCTGCTATCGCTGGTGATGGCGGTCTTTTCGACGGTATTGCCGACGTTCCTGGTGGCGGAGGCGATCAAACGCATCGGCGCCAATCGTACCTCGCTCATCGGATCGCTGGGGCCGGTGTTCACGATCGGACTGGGCTGGTGGATTCTCGGAGAGGCGGTTCACTGGATCCAGCTTATCGGCGCCGCGCTGGTTCTGGGCGGAGTCACGCTGGTGACGATGAAGCCGGCCGAGCGCGCGTAGCGGACGGATCGCGCCGGACCACGGGCGTGAGACTTGCGGCACACCTTCCCCGAACGGGCCGCAATAGCGTGCGGTAATATCTCCAAACACCTTGCCGCTTATAATTATCGGCTAACGAGTCACCCGGGCCCTTGCCCGTATCGAACGCTGCTGGAGAACTCCATGGCTCCCGACACTTCCGAACGCCGCGCTGCGCTCCCACTCAAGGATGCAGCCCTCCTCAGACATCAATGCTATATCGATGGCCGCTGGTCCGATGCCGACTCGGGAGAGACTTTCGACATCGTCAATCCGGCCACGGCGGTGAGAGTCGGCACCGCGCCTATGATGGGCGCGGGCGAGACCGCGCGCGCCATCGAGGCAGCCGACAAGGCTTGGCCCGCGTGGCGCGCCAAGACCGCCAAGGAGCGCTCGGCGATCATGCGCAAATGGTCCGAGCTTCAGCTCGCGCACGCCGACGACCTGGCGCTGATCCTGACCACCGAGCAGGGCAAGCCGCTGGCCGAAGCCAAAGGCGAGATCACCATCGGCGCCGGCTATTGCGAATGGTTCGCGGAGGAAGCCAAGCGCGTCTACGGCGATGTCATCCCGACCATCGGCAACGACCGGCGGCTGGTGGTGATCAAGGAACCGATCGGCGTCTGCGCGGCGATCACGCCGTGGAATTTTCCGTCGTCGATGATCACCCGAAAAGTCGCGCCGGCGCTCGCGGCCGGCTGCACGGTGGTGATCAAGCCGGCACTGGCGACGCCGCTTTCCGCGCTCGCGCTGGCCGAGCTTGCTGCGCGCGCGGGATTCCCGCCCGGCGTCCTTAACGTGATCACCGGCAAGGCGTCAGCGATCGGCGGCGAGATGACGTCGAACCCGACTGTGCGCAAGATCTCGTTCACCGGCTCGACCGACATCGGCCGAGTGCTGATGAAGCAGGCGGCGCCGACGGTCAAGAAAATATCGCTCGAGCTCGGCGGCAACGCGCCGTTCATCGTATTCGACGACGCCGATCTCGATGCGGCGGCCGAAGGCGCGATCGTCTCCAAGTATCGCAACACCGGCCAGACCTGCGTCTGCGCCAACCGTCTGTTCGTGCACGACAAGGTCTACGACGCGTTCGCGGCGAAGCTTTCCGAGCGTGTGCGCGCGCTCAAAGTCGGATCGGGCATCGATTCCGGCGTGACGCAGGGTCCGCTGATCAATCGCGAAGCGCTGGAAAAGGTCGAGGAGCACGTCGCCGATGCCACCGCGCGCGGCGCCAAGATTGCGGTCGGCGGCAAGCGTCATGCGCTCGGCGGGACCTTTTATGAGCCGACTGTGCTCACCGGCGTGACCGCGGACATGAAGATCTTCAGCGAGGAGACCTTCGGCCCGGTCGCGCCGCTGTTGCGATTCAAGACCGACGAAGAAGTCATCGAGCTCGCCAACCGTACCGAATTCGGCCTCGCCTCGTACTTTTACTCGCGCGACATCGGGCGCATCTGGCGCGTGGCCGAGGCGCTCGAATACGGGATGGTAGGCGTTAACACGGGGCTCATCACCACGGAAGTCGCGCCTTTCGGCGGCGTCAAGCAATCGGGCATCGGTCGCGAAGGATCGAAGTACGGCATCGATGAATATGTCGAGGTGAAATACGTATGCATGGGCGGCATCTGAACGGCCGGGCGCGACGGTGAAGCAGATGCCTTCCGGATCCATGTTCGCGCTGGGTTGCATCGCACTGCTGGCCGCGTGCTCCGCACCGTTGCAACGCGACATTCCCCGCGCTGAACGCGAGGTCGCCGATACCGAGCGCGCGTTCGCCAAGTCGATGGCCGACCGCGATTACGCTGCTTTCAAATCGTTTCTGTCCGAGGACACGATTTTTTTCTCTGGATCGACCGCGCTTCGCGGCAAGCAAAAAGTCGCCGAAGCGTGGCAGCGCTTCTTTGAAAAGCCGGAAGCACCGTTCTCGTGGCAGCCCGAGCAGGTGCAGGTGCTCGAATCCGGAGAGCTTGCGTTGAGCACCGGGCCGGTGCGCGACGACCAAGGCAAGCTGTTCGCGACCTTCACCTCGATCTGGCGGCGCGAAGCGCCGGGCCAGTGGCGGATCGTGTTCGACAAGGGCGCCGTGGTCTGCGACTGCACCAAACCGTGACCCGCGCGCCGCCGCGATCGGGCGGCGCGCGAGGAGGGAGCCTAGAACGCTGGCGGCTCGATCTCGCCGCTTGGCAACAAGGACCGCCACGAAAAGTCTGCCGGCGGATTTTCCGATGCCAACGAGGGCAGCGGCGATTCAAGGGGCCCGGCCGGTCGCGCCTCGAAGCGAGCCAGCGGCGCGTCGTCGGTACCGATCGCCTGAAGGCTCTGTTCGATCGTGGCGCGAGGATGACTTGGCGAGGCGGTCAGTCGCGGATGCTCGAGCATCAAGGTGACAAATCCCAATGCTACGATCAAGGCAGTAATCTTCGCCGCCGTGTGCAAACGTCTCTTGCTGGTATACGACCGTCTCGAGTGGGACATTGCATACTCCTCTGTAGGCTTCGCAGCGAGCCGCGCCCAACGGGCCGCCTGTGACCGACGGCGATGCTCTGCCATGGGACACTCCCACTGTAGCGGAGCGCCGCGATGCGACGCGCCGGAGGATTCCGACAGGACGGTGCAGAAAATTCACGGCGCTTCGTCGAAGCGCGGCTCACGCCGCGGGACTCGCGGCATGCGCCGCGGGAGACGCGCCTACCAGCCGGGGGGCGGCTTCTTCAGGACGGTGATCGTTCGATCCTTGATGCTGAGATAGCCGCCCGCGACCAAATCCTTGAACAAGCGGCTGATCATGTCGCGGGAAGCGCCGACGCGCTCGGCGATGTCCTGCTGGGTAAGTTTCTCGGGAACGACCAGCGTCCCTTCGCGCTCGACCGCCAGCGTCGTGATCAGCCGGACCAACCGGCTGTAGACGTCGGACAGCGCGAGACTCTTCACGGTTTCGGTGGTGATGCGCACCCGCTGGATCAGCTTCTCGATCAGGTGCAGCGCGAAGTCGGGATACGCGAGCACGAACTCGCGGAAGCTGGCCCGGGTAACGATGGCGCACGAGGTCGGCTCCATGGTCATCACCGAGGCCGACCGGGGACTGCCGTCGAGCGACATTTCGCCGACATATTCTCCGGGCCCGAAGAAACTGAGCACGATTTCCCGGCCGGCTGCATTGCTCGCAAAGACCTTTACCCGCCCGCTAAGGACGATGAACAACGAATCCGCAGTATCGCCCTCGTTGATCAGCACGGCGTTCTTGGGGAAATTGCGAATCACGCCGGTGGCGGCAATCGCGCTCATGGTCTCCTCGGCGAGCGGGGTCGTCGAGCCGGTGGCGGGAGCGGTCTTAGCCATGGTGAAGGTGCCCGCGAAGATCGTAGCACGGCGCGCCGCGCGGGCGGTGAAATGCGAAGGCGTCAATCATAGCGCCGAACGTCGTCGATGACCTTGCCGTCGTTGGCGAGCTCGCCCGGGGCGCGGATGGTCACTTCGCCGCGAAGCTTGGTCACCTCGCGGATGCTGGACACGATGCCGTCGCGAATGGACGACCCTCCGTCCGCGACCTCGACGTGCAGTGTCATGGTATCGGTCCCCTGCGGGTTGTCGACCACGAGCCGCGCCCTAGCGATCCCGGGATGCCGCGCGACGATGGCGGCGACCTGCGACGGATGCACGAACATGCCCTTGACCTTGGTCGTCTGATCCGCGCGTCCCATCCAGCCTTTGATGCGCATATTGGTCCGGCCGCACGGCGAGGCGGTCGATAGCGACGACGGCTCGATGGCCGACAAATCTCCGGTACCGAAGCGGATCAGCGGATATTCCCGGTTGTGCAGCAGCGTTACCACGACTTCGCCGACCTCGCCATTCGCGACTGGGTCTCCGGTTCCCGCGCGCACGATCTCGACCAGCACGCCTTCGTCCACGATGAGCCCGTCGCGGGCTTCGGACTCGTACGCGATCGAGCCGACGTCGGCGGTAGCGTAGACCTGGCTGGCACGAATCCCTCTCTCGCGGAGAACGTCGCGCAACGACTGAGGAACCGCCTCGCCGGAAAGTAGTGTTTTTTTAAGGCTCGGGAGGCCAAGCCGAAGCTCGTCCGCCTTCTCGAGAATGATCTTCAGGAACGACGGCGTACCCACGTAGCCGTCGGGCTTGAGGGCGATCATCGCCTCGACCTGTTGCTCGGTCTGTCCGGTGCCGCCGCGAAAGACCGTGCAGCCGAGCACTCGGGCACCATTCTCCAGCATCGCGCCGCCTGGCGTGAAGTGGTACGAAAAGCAGTTGTGCACCAGGTCGCCGGCCCGGAATCCCGCGGCATGCAGCGCTCGCGCGAGACGCCAATAGTCGGCTTCGCTGCCCTGGGGCTCATAGATCGGGCCTGGCGACGCAAAAACGAGCTCGGCGTCGCCCCACGCGACCGTGGTGAAGCCACCGAACGGGCGGTCGGATCGCTGCAGCTCGATCAGCTCGGACTTTCGCACCACCGGAAGTTGCGACAGTGCCGCCCGGGTGTTCACCTCTTTCGGATCGACGCCGGCCAAGAGCCTTGCATATGCCGGCGCGTGTGCTTTGGCGTGCGCGATCTGCGACGGCAACGCAGCCAGTTGCGAGCGCTCCCGCAGCTCAGGGTCGCGCGTCTCGAGGGTGTCGAAATGGCCGGGCATGATCAGCTCCTGCGACGCAATGGCGACATCCTGGTTGCGCGTCCACTGCCGCGCTCAGGCAAGCCAGCGCTTGCGGCGGCGGTAGTGTTTCACGTCGCGAAAGCTTTTGCGTCCGCCACTCGACAGGCCGAGATAGAACTCCTTGACGTCTTCGTTTCGGGCCAGCTCGGCCGCTGCGCCGTCCATCACCACGCGCCCGTTCTCGAGAATGTATCCGTAGTCCGCGAAGCGAAGCGCGACGTTCGTGTTCTGCTCCGCAAGCAGGAAACTGACTTGCTCGTTCTTGTTCAGGTCGCCGACGATTTCGAAGATTTCCTCGACGATCTGCGGCGCGAGCCCCATCGAAGGCTCGTCGAGCAGGATCATCGATGGCTGCGCCATGAGCGCCCGCCCGACGGCAGTCATTTGCTGTTCGCCGCCGGAAGTGTAGCCGGAGAGACTCGACCGACGCTGCTTGAGCCGCGGGAAATAGCGGTAAACCTTTTCCAGCGCGTCGCGTGTGTCCGCGCGCGAAATCCTGCGCGTGAACGCTCCGGTCAGCAGATTCTCTTCTACGGTCAGATGCGCGAAGCAGTGCCGCCCCTCCATGACCTGGCACACGCCCATTTTCACCAGCTCGTTCGGCGTCAGCTTGTCGACGCGCCGTCCGCGGAACTCTATCGTTCCCTTGGTTACATCGCCGCGCTCCGCGGCAAGCAGATTCGAGATCGCCTTCAGCGTCGTCGTCTTGCCGGCGCCGTTCGCTCCGAGCAGCGCAACGATTTTCCCCTGCGGAACCTGGAGCGACACTCCTCTGAGCACGAGGATGACGTGATCGTAGATGACCTCGATGTTGTTGATCGAGAGATACGGGTCTGCCGATTGAGCCGGCGAAGTGACGACAGTGTTCATCCGATGTTGCTCACGGCGATTCGTCGATCGCTACGAGCGAGCCCAGCAAAGCTCCGTCCCCGCGAAAACGAGCCCGCTTAGCCTTCCTTGCCGCAATCCCGGACCGTCACCTTTTTCTCCGCGGCGTACTTGGCGGCGCTCTCCTCGACCATCTTGCGAACCATGTCGCGATCGCCAGCCATGTACGGCGTCAAGGACTTGAAGCCCTTGCCGTCCCATTCCTGAAACTTGACCATGCCGGACCCCTCGTGATCGAGGCAGCTGGTCTTGATCGGTGGGAACATGCCTGCGGCGCCGAGCTCCTTGATGCGCGCCTCGGACAGATTCAGATGCTCCAAGCCCCAGCGCACCTGCTCCGGTGTCATCACCTTGCCCTTGCCGTATTTCGCCTGCGCGGTGCGAATTGCATCCACGATGATGATCCCGTAGACGACTCCGCGCGTGTGGTAGATATTGCCCTGGCGCGTTGGATCCTCGAGGTTGCCCTTGCCGACGGCGTACAGCTTGTTCTTGATGTCCTGCATCACCGGAAAGCTGGTCCCGGGCGCCGAAAACGCCGCGCTCACGTAACCCTTGGCCGCTTCGCCCGCGGGAATGACGTCCTCTTCCGAACCGGCCCACCAAACGCCGAGTATCTTGTCACGTGGGTAGCCGAATTTGGCGGCCGCTTTCAATGCCACCGGATTCATGACTCCGAATCCCCACAGGATGACGTAATCCGGCTTTGCCTGGCGGATTTGCAGCCATTGCGATTCCTGGGTGTTGCCCGGCGGGGTCACGGGCACCTTCATGAATTCGAAGCCGAGCTTCGCGGCAAGAGCGTCGAACACGGGTATCGCTTCCTTACCATAGGCGGAATCGTGGTACAGATACGCGATCTTCTTTCCCTTGAGCTTGTCGACGCCACCGTTTTTCTCGCCCAGATAGGCAATCATCGCTGCCGCCTGATCCCAGTAGGTCGTGCCGATCGGGAACACCCACTCGAACGTACGGCCGTCGGCGGAGTTGGCGCTGCCGTAGCCGAAGGTCGTCATCGGAATCTTGTCCTGCGCAACGCGATCGAGCAAACCGTAGGCGATGCCGGTCGACAGCGGTTCCACCGTAGACGCGCCGCCGTTCTTTTTCTTCAACCGCTCGTAGCATTCGACCCCGCGCGCGGCGTTGTATTCGGTCTCGCATTCTTCCCAGAACAACTTGACCCCGTTGATGCCGCCGTTGAGATTGACGAGGTTGAAGTAGTCGATCGCGCCGCCGAAATAGCCGGAGCCGCCCGCCGCATAGGGACCGACGCGATAGGACAGGATCGGGATGAACTGCTGGTTCTGCGCGAATGCGCCGGATGCCCCGGTCAGCAACGCGAGACCCAGCCAGAATGTCTTGATGCCTTTCATGGTCTTCCTCCTAAGAAGCTTCTGCTGCGATGATAACTCGTTATTCGATTTGCGCCGCATCGGCGGCAGTCGTCGGGGCGTCGATTTAGAGCGGACGCAAGACGGTCGCTTGTCAGCCGTCGGCGGTCTTGCGCGCCGTGCTGCGTCGCATCATCAATGCGGAAACGGCCACAAACGCAGCTTTTCCTTGGCGATCTGCCACAAGCGCGCCAAGCCATGCGGCTCGACAATCAGGAAGAAAATGATAAGGCCGCCGAAAATCATCAACTCCAGGTTCGACGCGACGCTGCTCGGGATGCTGAAGTGCAGAGAGGTATCGAGGAACGTTATGGTCGTGCTGAGCAGAATCGGGAGCAGCGTGATGAAGGCGCTGCCGAGAAAGGCGCCGAGCACGGTACCGACGCCGCCGATAATGATCATGAACAGAATGCGAAACGAGAGATCGAGGTTGTACGCTTCGGGCTCGACCGTCCCGAGATACGCGTAGGCGAACAGCGCACCGGCGACGCCGCAATAAAACGAGCTCACCGCGAACGCCAGCAGCTTCGCGCGCATCGGGCGGATGCCGATGACCTCCGCGGCGACGTCCATGTCGCGAATCGCCATCCATTGGCGACCTACGTTGCTGCGCGCCATGTTCTTGGCGGCCAGCGCCATGACTGCGACGATGGCGAGCACCAGCAGATACTTGGCCGGCGGGCTGTCGAAGACGTAGCCGAGGATCACGATCGGCTGCGCGGTGATCACGCCGGAGGGATTGTAGTTGGTGAACCAGCCGATCTTGCCCAGGCACCAAAGGATGAAAAATTGTGCGGCCAGCGTGGCAACCGCAAGATAGAAGCCGCGGATACGCAAGCTGGGCAGCCCGAAGACGATGCCGACCGCGGCCGCCGAAAGCCCGCCTCCGGCAAACGCGACCAATATCGGGATTCCAGGCACGCGCAAGATGAAGTTAAAGGAGGCGAAGGCGCCGACCGCCATGAAGGCCGCGCTTCCCAGAGACAGTTGCCCGGCGTAGCCCGTCAGAATGTTGAGGCCCAGCGCGGCGAGCGACAGAATCAGGAACGGGATGAGAATCGCCGAGAACAGATACGGCGTTGCGGTCAGCGGTACCGCGACGAACGCGATCAGCAATATGACCACCATCCCGACGCGATCCTGGCGAATCGGAAAAATCGCCGCGTCGGCCTCGTAGGTCGTCTTGAACTGGCCTGCTTCTCTGTACAGCATGGGTGGCGATCGCGCTTGGTCGGGCAGGGCGTCAGATGCGACGAATGATCTTCTCGCCGAAGAGACCTTCGGGCCTCACCAGCAGAAACAAAAGCGCAAGCACATACGGGAACCAACCCTCGATGCCGCCGCCCACATAGGGACCTAGAAATACCTCGGCGAGCTTTTCGGTCGCGCCGATGATCAGCCCGCCAACGATGGCGCCGGGAATCGAATCGAAGCCGCCGAGGATGAGCACGGGGAGCGCCTTCAACGCGACGAAGGTAAGCGCGAACTGCACGCCGTTGCGCGCGCCCCACAATAGTCCGGCGACGAGCGCGACGCCGCCGGCCACCGCCCACACAATCGACCAGATCTGCTGCAAGGGGATGCCGACGGCAAGGGCAGCCTGATGATCGTCTGCCACCGCACGCAGCGCGCGGCCGATACGCGTCCGATTGAAGAATACGGCCAGCGTGCTCACGAGCACCGCGGCAACGACGGCGGCCATCAGATCGAATTTGGACACATTCATTCCGGTGCTATCGGAAATCCACTGAATCGGCGCGTCCTCGATGCCGAGGTCAAGGCCGTGCACGCCGGCTCCCCAAACGATCTGCGCGAGGCCTTCGATCAGGAAGGAAAGGCCGATGGTTGCCATGAATAACGTGATTTGCGGCTGGTTGACCAGGGGCCGCAACACCACGCGCTCGATAACGATGCCCAGCAGGACCATGACCAGCAGCGTCGCGGGCAGCGCAAGCCAGAAGTTGAGCCCGTGCTCGACCAGACCCACGAACGTGAGCGCGGCAAAGAACACCATGGAGCCTTGGGCGAAATTGAACACGCCGGACGCTTTGTAGATAAGGACGAAGCCGAGCGCAACCAGCGAGTACATGACTCCGCTCAACAGGCCGCCGATCAATACTTCGAAGAAAAATTGCACGTCCGACAATTGCACGTTCGATCCCCGCGTTAACGTGTCTTCATTGAGGCATCAACAACCCGAATTTCACTGTCGATGCGCCGGCTGTTTCGATGCACTCAATGCGCGACACCAAGATACGCATCGATGACCGCCTGGTTGGCGCGGACCTCGGCCGGCGTTCCGTCGCCAATTTTCTTGCCGTAGTCGAGGACCACGACGCGGTCGGAAATGTCCATGACGACTCCCATGTCATGCTCGATCAGGACGATGGTCGTGCCGTACTGTTCGTTGACATCGAGCACGAAGCGGCACATGTCCTGTTTTTCCTCGACGTTCATTCCCGCCATCGGCTCGTCGAGGAGCAGCAGAGTCGGCTCCGCGGCAAGCGCACGCGCGAGCTCCACGCGCTTTTGCAATCCGTAGGGCAGCTTGCCCACCGGCGTCTTGCGGATGTGCTGGATTTCCAGAAAATCGATGACCTCCTCGACCTTGCGCCGGTTCTCGAGCTCCTCGCGCCGCGCGCGGCCAACGTAGATCGCCTGCTCGATGAATGTCGCGTGCATCCTGAGGTTGCGTCCCGTCAGAATGTTGTCGAGGACGGACATGCCTTTGAACAGCGCGATGTTCTGGAATGTACGCGCAATGCCCTGCGCTGCGGCCCTGTGAGTGTTCATGTCGCGCCGGACCTCGCCGCGAAACGTGATCGTTCCCTCCTGCGGGTGATAGACACCGTTGATCACGTTCAGCATCGAGCTTTTGCCCGCGCCGTTCGGCCCGATGATGGCGCGGATCTCGTGCTCGCGGACGTCCAGGCTTATCGCGGTCAACGCCTTCACCCCGCCGAATGACAGCGAGATATTGTCGAGCCGCAGGACGATCTCACCGATCGCACGGACGGAACTCACTTGGGCGACTCGCCGTGACTCATTTTATTGACCATGCGAAATTGAACTACGCGGCCCGTCTTGCCGATGCCGCCGGAAAAGTCCTGGCGTCCGCAATCTTCAGGTCCGCGGCCACCATACCGCTGCGGCCGTCCTCGAACTTCACCAGCGTTTCGATGTGCTGCATGTCCTTGTCCGAATAGAGCGCATCGATCAGCACGCCATACTTCTCAGCGATAAAGCCGCGACGCACCTTGCGCGTGCGGGTGAGCTCGTCATCGTCGGGGTCGAGCTCCTTGTGCAGGATGATAAAGCGGTGCACTTGCGAGGACGCCAGCGGACCCTCGCGCGCCAGCTCGGCATTGACCTGCCCAACGCACTCGCCGATGAGCCCATAGACCTCGGCCTTCGCGGCGAGGTCGGTGTAGCCCGAATACGCGATGCCGCGGCGCTCGGCCCAGTTGCCCACCGAGCCCATGTCGATGTTGACGAATGCGCACACGCTATCGCGGCCGTTTCCGAATGCCACCGCCTCCTTGATGTGGGGGAAGAACTTGAGCTTGTTCTCGATATAGTTGGGAGCGAACATTGCGCCGGCACTCATCCTGCCGACGTCCTTGGCGCGATCGATGATCTTGAGCTGGCCGCTGTCGTCGATCAGTCCGGCATCGCCGGTGTGAAAAAAACCCTCGCTGTCGATCGATTCCGCGGTGGCATCCGGCCGCTTGTAATATTCCTTGAGCAGCATCGGTCCGCGCACCAGAACCTCGCCGCCGTCGGCGATCTTGATTTCGACACCAGGTGCGGCCTGGCCGACGGTGTCGAACTTGACGCCGCCGTCGGGTTGCAGGCAGACATAGGCGCAGGTCTCGGTCGAACCGTAGAGCTGCTTCAGATTGATCCCGATCGATCGATAGAAGCGGAAAAGATCGGGTCCGATGGCGGCACCCGCGGTGTATGCGACGCGGATGCGGCTCATGCCGAGAACGTTGCGCAGGGGCGCATAGATCAGCAGGTTCCCCAGCGCGTAAAGCAACCGGTCGCCCGGCGAAACGGGCTCGCGGTCGAGCGTCGCGGCTCCGCAGCGGCGCGCGATACCCGTGAAGTAGCGAAACAACCCGCGCTTGATCGCGCTTGCGTCCTCCATGCGAATCATGACCTGCGTCAGCAGATTTTCGAACACCCGCGGTGGCGCGAAATAGTATGTAGGTCCGATCTCGCGCAGGTCTGTCATCACGGTGTCGCCCGACTCCGGGCAGTTGATCGTGAAGCCGGCCACGAGCCATTGCGCGTACGAGAACAAATGATCGCCCACCCATGCCATAGGCAGGTAGGAAAGAATGCTGTCGTGCGAGTCGAGCTTGTCGAATTCGCAGCCACCCTGCGCCGAGATGATGAACGCTGCGTGCGTCTGGCAAACGCCTTTGGGCTTGCCGGTAGTGCCCGACGTATAGAGCATGATCGACACGTCATCGGGCCGGCCCTTCGCGACTTCGGCACTGTAATAATCCGGATGCGCGAGCTCGAGCTCGCGCCCGATCTCCATCAGCCGATCGAGGCTGGTGACGCCGTCGTAATTGCGCAGTCCGCGCGGATCGTCGTAGTAGATATGCTTGAGGGTCGGCACGTGCGGCAGCGCCTCGAGCATCTTGTCGACCTGCTCCTGATCTTCGACGATGGCGTATGCGATCTCGGCGTCGTTGAGCACATAGGCAAATTCCACCGCCGGCGCATCCTGGTACATAGGGACCGCGATGCCGCCCAGCGCCTGCGCCGCGGTCATCGACCAGTAGAGTCGCGGCCGGTTGTCTCCGATGATCGCCAGATGCATCCCGCGCTTGAATCCGAGCGCAGCGAGCCCGCAGGCGATTGCGCGCACTTCGTCAGCGACCTGCGCCCAAGTCCACGTCTGCCAGATGCCGAGATGCTTTTCGCGTGTGGCAGGTGCGTTGGGGCGCAGACTGGCGTGCTCCACCATGAGTCGCGGGAACGTGTCGAGCCGATCGTGCATTTGCCCTCACCCATTCTGCCCTGAGCAATGTCAGGCCATGTTGCGGCGCGGTAGCGCCGCAGTGCTACACACCGCGCGTCCTGTACGAATGCTGCTTACGCTGGAACGCGCTCCTGCGAGAGCGATGGTCCGCCGAATTATGCCGGAATTGGCGCCTGCAGCGTCATTCGGTCGGCAACCGATAGTCCTTGAGCTGCTCGCGCAACGTTATCTTGGACAGCTTGCCGGTTGCGGTGTGCGGTAGCTGCTCGACGAAGACCACGTCGTCGGGAATGCACCAGCGCGCGACTTTCCCTTCGTAAAATTCGAGCATCGCGTCCTTGCTGACTTCGGCCCCCGATTTCTTCACCACCACGAGCAGCGGCCGCTCATCCCATTTGGGGTGTCGCACTCCGATGACAGCGGCTTCCATTACCGCAGGATGGCCGACGGCGATATTCTCCAGCTCGATCGAGCTGATCCACTCGCCTCCGGACTTGATCACGTCCTTGGAGCGATCGGTGATTTGCAGATAGCCGTCCGCGTCGATCGTCCCGACGTCTCCGGTGGGAAACCAGCCGTCCGCCGTAAGCGGTTTCCCGCCGTCGTTGTAGTATTCGCGCACGACCCACGGCCCTTTCACCAGCAGGTTGCCGAAAGCCTTCCCGTCGCGCGGTAGCTCGTTGCCGTCGCCGTCGACGATCTTCATGTCGACGCCGAAAAGCGGACGACCTTGCTTGAGCGAGAGCTGGAACGCTTCATCTGCGGAAAGCCCGACGTGCTTCGCCTTCGGAGTATTCGCAGTGCCGACCGGGCTCATCTCGGTCATTCCCCAACCATGCATCACCTGCACGCCGAAGTCTTCCTTCAGCGTGCGGATCATCGCCGGCGGGCACGCAGCGCCGCCGATGCTCGTCGTCTTCAAAGTCGAGAGCTTGAGATTGTTCTGCTTCATGTAATTGATGAGGTTGAGCCACACCGTCGGCACGCCCGCTGACGAATTAACGCGCTCCGTCTCGAATAGCTCATACAGACTGGCCCCATCGAGTCGGGGCCCAGGAAAAACGAGCTTCGCACCGACCAGCGGCGCGGTGTACGGAGTGCCCCAGGCGTTGACGTGAAACATCGGCACGATCGGCAGCACGACGCTCCGCGCGGACAGGTTCTTGGCGTCGGGCAGCGAAGTCGCGTAAGCATGCAGCAGCGTCGAACGATGGCTGTACAGAACTCCCTTGGGATTGCCGGTCGTGCCCGACGTGTAGCACAGGCCGGCCGCGGTGTTCTCGTCGAATTCGGGCCAGTCGAATTCGTCGTTCTCGGCGGCAAGCAGGTCTTCGTAGCACAGCAGGTTGGGGATGGTCGCCGTTGGCATGTGCGGGCGATCGGTCATCGCGATCCAGCCTTTGACACCCTTGCAAGCCGGAGCGAGCCTCTCGACGAGCGGCGCGAACGTCAGGTCGAAGAAGCAATAGCAATCGCCGGCGTGATTGACGATGTAGGTAATCTGGTCGGGAAACAGTCGCGGATTGATGGTATGGATCACCGCGCCCATGCCGGACACCGCGTAGTAGAGCTCGAAGTGGCGATAGCCGTTCCACGCCAGCGTGCCGACCCTATCGCCGGCTTGCACGCCCAGGCGAGTCAGGACGCGGGCGAGGCGGCGTGCACGAACGTGCGCGGCGCGATAGGTGTAGCGGTGGATCGGGCCTTCGACGGTGCGCGATACGATCTCGGTGTCGCCGTGGTTGCGATCTGCGTGGCGGAGCAGCGACGAGATCATCAGCGGCTGATTCATCATCAGACTGAGCACGACTCCTCCTTACTGCCCCTTGGTGCGCCTGACTGCCCCCTAGTGCACATTGGCGATCCACCACGGGCTTATCCGCTGATTATCGCTTGTAATGCGAAATTTAGCCCGGTAGCATCAGCAACTCAATGGACCGGACCGGGTCGGCAGCGAATGCCGGCGCCTGTCACGATGTCCACCTGGGTTCGCAAAAATGCGCGCCGACGACTTAGGAGGAGACATGCGCGGACTCTCGCGTTGCTACATAGGGCTGGCCTTCGCCGGGATGCTTCTGACCGCGTCGGCAGCTGCCCAGGTCAAGTTTGCCTACATCGATCCGCTTTCCGGCGGCGCCGCCAGCGCCGGCATCAACGCGCAAAAGCACATGACCTACCTGGTCGACCGCCTGAACGCGGCCGGCGGCCTCAACGGCGAGAAGGTCGAGTTGATCTCCTACGACAACAAGGTCGATCCGCAGGAATCGCTGATCGCGTTGAAAAAGGCGCTCGACGACGGGGCACGGTTTGTATTTCAGGGCAACGGTAGTGCCGTGGCGCTGGCGATCACCGACGCGGTGCTCAAGTACAACGAGCGCAATCCAGGGAAGGAAGTGCTGTACTTCAACTATGCCGCGGTCGATCCGGCCCTGACCAACGAAAAGTGCAACTTCTGGCACTTCCGTTTCGACGCCGATGCCGACATGAAGATGGCGGCGCTGACCGACGCCATCGCGAAGCAGCCGCAGATCAAGAACGTCTATCTGATCAACCAGGACTACTCGTTCGGCAGAGCGGTCGCGGCGGCAGCGAGAAAAATGCTCGCGGAAAAACGCCCCGACATCAAGATCGTCGGCGACGAGTTGCATCCATTGCAGAAGGTTCAGGACTTCTCGCCCTACGTCGCCAAGATCAAGGCGTCAGGTGCGGACACCGTCATCACCGGCAACTGGAGCAACGACATGTTGCTGCTGATCAAGGCCGGCAAAGACGCGGGCCTCAAGGTCAACTGGTACACCTATTACGGTGGCGCACTGGGGACGCCGAGCGCGATCGGCAAAGACGGGATCGGCATCGTCAAGCAGATCAGCGAGTATCACAACAACGCGCTTCCGGAGCTCGATCCCGACGTGGCCGCGTTCAAGAAGCGCTTCACCGGCAAGGACGACGAGTTCGGATACTATCGGCTCAAGACGACGTTCGACATGATCGCGGCCGCCGCGGCCAAGGCCAAATCGAATGATCCGGTAAAGATTGCCAGGGCGCTCGAAGGCATCAAGGTGAACACGACGGTCGGCGAAGCCGAAATGCGCGCCGACAACCACCAGATTCTCCAGCCGATGTTCGTCTCGACGTTCTCGGATAACGTCAAGTTCGATGTCGAGAAGACCGGGCTGGGCTTCAAGACCGATACCAAGATCAACGCCAAGGACACGGCGCTTCCCACGACCTGCAAGATGCAGCGGCCCACGTAGGCTCGGCCCGGCGCGAGGCGGAGCACCTACGCCGTGCTCGAGCTGGTCACCTTCTCGCTCCTGAACGGCATCGTTTACGGGCTGCTGCTGTTCATGCTTTCCGGCGGCCTCACGCTGATCTGGAGCATGATGGGCGTTCTCAATTTTGCGCACGCGAGCATGTTCATGCTCGGCGCGTATTTCTCGTACCAGATCGCAAGGTATATCGGCTTCTGGCCGGCTTTGATCGTTGCACCGGTGCTGGTCGGCGCGATTGGAGCTGTCGTCGAGCGCTACGGCCTGCGCCGCGTGCATAAGCACGGCGCCGTCGCGGAGATTCTGTTTACGTTCGGGCTCGCCTACCTGATCGCCGAATTCGTGGTCATGCTCTGGGGCCGGAACCCCATCGCGAACAACGTGCCCGCGGTGATCGACTTTCCTGCGTTCACGCTGTTTGGAACCAGCTATCCGTTCTACAAAGCGCTGATGATGGCGATCTCGGTCGGCATGTTCGCTTTTCTCTACCTCGGCTTCAAGCGAACGCGCATCGGCCTCATTATCCAGGCATCGCTCACTCATCCACACATGGTCAGCGCACTGGGACACGATGTGCCGCGGATCTTCGTGCTGGTGTTCGCCATCGGCAGCGCGCTCGCCGGCCTGGCTGGCGTGATCGGCGGATTTGCCTTGCTCACCGAGCCCAACATGGCGGCGGCGCTTGGTCCGATCGTGTTTGTCGTTGTGGTCGTGGGTGGCCTCGGCTCGATTCCGGGTGCGCTCATCGCGTCGATGGCCATCGGCGTTGTCCAGACCTTCGCGGTCGCGCTGGATTACTCGTTGCTCGATCTGTTTCGCGCGTTGAACGTCGAGGTGTCCCGGGGTTCGCCGCTCTACGAGGTCTACTCGATCAAGATCGCGCAGGCGGCGCCGATTATTCCTTACCTGCTGCTGGTGCTGATGTTGATCCTGCGTCCCAAGGGCCTGATGGGCACACGCGAGACATGACGGCGGCCCGCGCGACGCCGTCTGCCACGCTCGCCCAGACACCGGGAGCCGCACGATTTCGCGAATACGGGTGGTGGCTTGCCGCCATCGGCCTATTGCTCGTGCTGCCGCACATCCCCGGTCTGAACAGCAACTTCGGCCGCTCGCTGTTGAGCCAAATGGGCATCGCGACGGTGTTTGCGCTCTCGTACAACCTGCTGCTCGGGCAGACGGGCCTGCTCTCGTTCGGGCACGCGGTGTATTTCGGACTGGGAGGTTTTGCGGCGATCCATGTGATGCGGGCGATCAACGCGGGCCTGGGACTTCCGGTGCCGCTCGTGCCGCTCGCCGGTGCCGCAGCCGGCCTTTTCTTCGGAATGTTGTTCGGCTCGCTCACCACGCGCCGCGCCGGCGTAGTGTTCGCGCTGATCTCGCTGGGGGTCGGCGAGCTGGTCTTCGCCGCATCGGGGATGTTGCAGAGCTGGTCCGGCGGCGAGGGGGGTCTCACCGCCAATCGCGCCGCGGGCCCGCACGTATTCGGGCTCAATTTCGCCTCGCAGCTGCAGGTCTACTACCTCATCGCATTCTGGGCGGTCGTTGCGACATGGCTGATGTATGCGTTCACGCGCACACCGGTAGGACGCATGTGCAACGCGATCCGGGACAATCCGGAGCGCGCTGCGTTCGTGGGCTACGATCCGCAGCGCGTGCGGTTCATCGTGTTTGCCGTTGCGGCGATGTTTGCCGGCCTCGCGGGCGGATTGCACGCGGTGAACTATGAGATCGTGGCGGTGGATGCGGTCGGCACGGCCCGTTCGAGCATCGTGCTGCTGATGGTTTACATCGGCGGCGAGGCCTACTACGTCGGCGCCATACTCGGTGCGATCGTGATCACGTGGCTCCAGGTACGCCTGAGCGATTACACGACTGCATGGCAGCTCTATCTGGGCCTTTTTTTCATGGCGATCGTGTTGTTCGCCCCGGGCGGCCTGGCGGGATTGATCATGATGCACGGCGCCATCCTCCGGACCCGGGCTTTCTGGGGGGTGATCAAGGCATACAGCCTCGCGGCGATTCCCGCGCTCGTCATGCTGGTGGGCGCAATCGCGTTGCTCGAAATCAACTATCGTCTCTCCACGGAGCCTGAGTCCGGAACCCGGATGAAGTTGTTCTGGATTGGCATCGACACCGCGACGCCATGGCCCTGGGCGGTCGCCGGATTCTTCGCCGTCGGCGGCTTCTATGCCTTTCGCAAGACATGGCGCCATGTCGCGGCGGCATGGCAGCTGGCGAGCGAGGAGGCGGCACTCAATCGCGGCGCGGGTGACGCGAGATGATTGCCGCCGCGCCCGCTGCGGATATGCCTCCATGTGCGCTGGAGTTGCGCGACGTTCACAAGAGTTTCGGGGTGACGCTTATCATTCGTGGGGTCTCGCTCGAGGTAAGCAAGGGTGAGCGCCACGCGATCATTGGACCGAACGGCGCCGGCAAATCTACGCTCTTCAACCTGGTTAGCGGCCGCTTTGCGCCCTCGAGCGGATCGATCCGGCTCAACGGCGAGGAAGTTGCCGGCCGCGAACCCTTCGAGCTCTACCGGCGCGGGTTGGCGCGCAGCTTTCAGGTGACCAACATCTACCCGCGCTTGAGCGTCTACGAGAACATCCGCTGCAGCCTGCTGTGGTCCATGGGCTACCGGTACAATTTCTGGCGCAGCGCGGCGAGGCTGCGTGACGCGAACGAAAGCACGGAAAGAACGCTTGAACAGATCGGAATGGCGGCGCGCCGGAACACGCTTGCCGGCGTGCTCACCTATGCCGAGCAACGGGCGCTCGAGATCGGAATCACGATTGCCGGCGATTCGTCGGTGATCCTTCTCGACGAGCCGACGGCGGGAATGAGCCGGCGGGAAACCGAAGGCGCGGTCGAGCTGATCCGGTCGGTCTCGCAAGGCCGAACCCTGGTGATCGTGGAGCACGACATGGGCGTGGTCTTCAATCTGGCCGATCGGATCTCCGTGCTGGTGTACGGCGCGATCATCGCTACCGACGCGCCTGAGCGGATACGGCAGAACGCCGCGGTCCAGACTGCCTATCTGGGCGCCGCGCATGCTTGAGCTCGACAACGTTCACGCCTACTACGGCAAGAGTCACATCCTGCAGGGAATCTCCTTTCGGGTCGGCGAGGGCGAGATCGTCAGTCTGCTTGGAAGAAATGGCGCCGGCCGATCGACCACCGTCAAGACCATCATGGGTGAGGTGGCTGCCGTCGGCAGCATTCGCTTCAGGGGCGAACGTATCGACGGCCTGAAGCCGCACCAGATCGCGCGCCGGGGCCTGGGCTATGTGCCGGAAGACCGGGAGATCTTTCCGGCGCTGACGGTGCGCGAAAACCTTCTCCTCGGACAGAAGTCCACCGGAAAGGCCGGCCGCTGGTCGCTCGAGGACACATTCGAGCTTTTCCCGCTGCTGCGCGCGCGCGCCGATACGTCCGGCGGCGTACTCTCCGGCGGCGAGCAGCAAATGCTGACGATTTGCCGTACGCTGATGGGCGACCCCGACTTGATCATGGTCGACGAGCCGACGGAAGGATTGGCCCCGAAGTTGGTGGAGTTGGTGCGAGGGCTGTTGGAGAAGATCGCCGAGCGCGGGATCGCAATCCTGTTGATCGAGCAGAAGCTGACGATCGCGCTTGCCATCTCGCGTCGGCTCTACGTCATGGGTCACGGGCATATCGTGTTCGAGGGCACGCCGGAGGATCTGCGCGCCAACGACGCGGTGCGCAAGGAATGGCTCGAAGTCTAGACACCTGTCACCAGGAGCAGGCACATCGGCGCTGACCTTCAATTGAATAACCGCGTGCACGACCGCGTCGCGGTGATCATGCTCGACAACCCGCCGCTCAACGGGCTGAATTACGAACTGCGCGCGGGCCTGGTTACGGGGATCGACCAGGCAAACTCCGATGCCGCCGTCGACGCGATCGTCATCATCGGCGCCGGCAAGGCGTTCTCGAGCGGTGCCGACATCCGCGAATTCAACACGCCCAAGTCTGCGGCGGAGCCAAGCTTGCGCACCGTCATTCGTATCGTCGAAGCCAGCGCCAAACCGGTCGTCGCCGCCATCGGCGGCATCTGCATGGGCGGAGGACTCGAGCTGGCGTTGGGATGCCAATTTCGAGTTGCGTCCCCCGGCGCGAAGATCGCATTGCCGGAAGTCAAGCTGGGACTCGTGCCGGGCGCGGGAGGTACGCAGCGTCTACCGCGGGCGATCGGCGTGGAAGCCGCGCTGAACATGATCGTTTCGGGCGCGCCCGTGTCGTCCGAGCAATTCAAAGGCACCGGACTCATCGACGAAATCATCGAAGGATCGCTGGCAGGTGAGTTGCTCGAGGGTGCGCTGGCGTTTGCGCGCAAGGTCATCGCGGAGCGCAGGCCGCTCACCCGGTTGCGCGACGTGAACATCGACTACCCGAACGCCGATGCGTTTTTTCAGTTTGCCCGGAATAGCGTAGGCCCGCTGGCCAGGAACTTTCCCGCTCCACTCAAGTGCATCGATGCGGTTGCCGCTGCCGTGGCCAGACCTTTCGACGAGGGCCTCGCGTTCGAGCGTGAGCTTTTCACGCAACTCGTGCAATCTCCGGAGTCGCGCGCGCTGCGCCACGCATTTTTCGCCGAGCGCGCGGCGGCGAAAATCGTCGATGTGCCCGAGAAGACGCAGCCGCGCCCGATCGCGAGCGTCGCCGTCATCGGTGCGGGAACCATGGGCGGCGGTATCGCAATGAACTTTCTGAGCGCGGGTCTCCCCGTGACCATCCTGGAGACGAAGCAGGAAGCGCTCGACAGGGGCGTGGCGACGATACGCAAGAATTACGAAGCTTCGGTAAAGCGCGGCAAGCTCACGCCGCAAAAGCTCCAGCAGACTATCGCACTGCTCAAGCCAACGCTCTCCTACGACGACATCAAGACCGCCGACCTTGTCATCGAGGCCGTGTTCGAAGACATGTCCGTCAAGCAGGCGGTCTTCGAAAAGCTCGACGCAGCGGCGAAACCAGGAGCCATTCTCGCGACGAACACGTCGACGCTCGACGTCAACAAGATCGCGACCTTCATCCGGCGTCCCCAGGACGTGGTCGGGATGCACTTTTTCAGCCCGGCCAATATCATGAAGCTGCTCGAAGTCGTGCGCGGAGAAAAAACGGCGAGCGATGTGCTGGTCACGGTCATGCAGGTGGCCAAGAAAATTAACAAGACCGCGGTGGTGTCCGGCGTATGCGATGGGTTTATCGGCAATCGCATGATCGAGCAGTATTTGCGTCAGGCAATGTTTCTGCTCGAGGAAGGCGCGTCGCCGCAGCACGTCGACCGTGCCCTCGAGCGCTTCGGGATGGCAATGGGACCGTTCCGCATGAGCGACCTGGCGGGGAACGATGTCGGCTGGTACATCCGCAAGCGCCGCTACATCGAAAAGCCGCAGGTCGTTTATTCGAAGATCGCCGACCGGCTGTGCGAGCTGGGTCGTTTCGGCCAAAAGACCGGGCTCGGCTGGTACCGATACGAGGCGGGCAAGCGCGATGCCATTCCCGATCCGGCGGTCGACGCAATGATCGCCGCGTATCGCGCCGAGCTTGGCACAAAGTTCGGCACGGTGCCGCGCAAGATCGCCGATGATGAGATCGTCGAGCGCTGCATCTTTGCGCTGGTCAATGAAGGTGCACGCATTCTCGACGAGGGCATCGCCCAGCGCGCGTCCGACATCGACATGGTCTACCTCGCCGGCTACGGTTTTCCGTTGTATCGCGGTGGCCCCATGCTCTACGCCGACATGCTCGGTCTGTACAACGTCGTGCGCAGCATGGCGCGCCTGGCGAGCGCTGCGCGCGTCGATCCAGCGTTCTGGCAACCCGCGCCGCTCCTGGCCAAGCTGGCGGCGGAAGGCAAGATGTTCAACGGCTGACGCTACTCACGGCGTCTCGACGGAACAACCATCATGACCGACGCAGTCCTCGTTTCCACCGCGCGCACCGGCCTCGCCAAGTCGTGGCGTGGCGCATTCAACATGACCCACGGCGCGACGCTGGGTGGTCACGTCGTCAAGCACGCGATCGAGCGAGCGCGCATCGACCCGTCCGAGGTCGACGATGTTCTGATGGGCTGCGCGTTTCCCGAAGGCGCGACCGGCTCCAATATTGCGCGGCAAATTGCATTGCGCGCCGGTTGTCCCGTCAGCGTTCCGGGAATGACGATCAATCGCTTCTGCTCGTCGGGATTGCAAACGATCGCCATGGCCGCGCAACGGGTGATCGCGGGCGAAGGCGAAATCTTTGTCGCGGGCGGTGTCGAATCGATATCGTGCGTGCAGAACGAGTCCAACAAGCACATGCTGCGCGAGACATGGTTGCTGAAGCACAAGCCCGAAATCTACTGGACCATGTTGCAGACCGCCGAGAACGTTTCAAAGCGCTACGCCATCTCGCGCGAGAAGCAGGATGAGTATGGCGTGCAAAGCCAGCAGCGCGCCGCGGCGGCTGCGGCTGCAGGAAAATTCGACGCCGAGATCGTGCCGATGACCGTGACCATGGGCGTGGCCGACAAGGGGTCGGCCCGCCTGTTCACCCGGGAAACGGTGATTGGCGCCGACGAAGGCATTCGCCCCGATACGACCTACGACGGCGTCGCCAGGATCAAGCCCGCGTTGCCCGGCGGCGTCATCACCGCCGGTAACGCAAGCCAGTTCTCCGACGGCGCGTCGGCGTGCGTGGTCATGAGCGATCGGATCGCTGCCCGGAAAGGCCTGCAGCCGTTGGGAATTTTCCGCGGCTTCGCAGTCGCCGGTTGCGAGCCGGATGAAATGGGAATCGGCCCCGTTTTCGCAGTGCCGAGATTGCTTGCGCGCACCGGCAAGAAGATCGACGACATCGGACTCTGGGAGCTCAACGAGGCATTCGCCGTGCAGGTCATCTACTGCCGCGACAAACTCGGCATCCCCAATGATCACCTCAACGTCAACGGTGGCGCGATCGCGGTCGGCCATCCTTACGGCGTGTCGGGTGCGCGGCTCGCGGCCCACGCGCTGATCGAGGGCAAGCGCCGCGGCGTGAAATTCGTGGTCGCGACCATGTGCATCGGTGGAGGGATGGGCGCTGCGGGGCTGTTCGAGGTCGCGTGAGGCGGCCATGCGCTGTCCTGACCAAGACACGGTGGTCTAGGCGTTCCCCCCTTCTCCTGGGAGGCCGAAGGGCCGCCCCTTCTTCCTTGGAGCAGAAATTGTGGGCGTAAGGTGCCAATGTCTGCCCAACAAGAGTGGTTGACTAACGCCCGCTCTTGTCCAAATCACGTAAGCTCCCAATGCACGCAGACTCCACCCCGCCTCGCGAACGGGCGCATGGTGAATACCGGCAGCGGAGATACAGGATGGTCTGCCGCGGAGCGTGCCCTGGCGCTCGAGCCCGATCTCGCCGAAGCGCACGCGGCCAAGGGGCGGATCCTCGGGGACGCCGGTCGTTATGACGAAGCGACGGAGGAGCATTTAACCGCGTTGCGGCTCGACCCGGGTGGTTACGAGGTCAATGCCGCGGCGGCGCGCTGCCACATTCCGATGCGGCGTTTCAAGGAAGCGGCCGCATGCCTCGAAAGAGCCGCGGCGGCGATCGAGACGGACTTCTGGGCGCTGGGCATGGCGATCCAGTGTTACGAGGCGCTGGGCGACGACGCCGGCGCGAAATCCGCCGCGCGACGCGCGCTGGAGCGTGTCGAAAGGGTGATCGTCGTCGAACCCGATCATGGTCTCGCCATCGGATGGGGCGTATCGGCACTGGTCATGCTGGGCGACGTGGACCGCGCCAAGGAATGGACCGCGCGCGCGATGCTGCTCGAACCTGAGAACACCAACCTCCGCTACAACCTCGCCTGCAGCATGGTGTCGCTGGGCGAGATGACGATGGCGATGGAGCTGCTCGAACCCGTGTT
>OCZU010000364.1_pt1 | contig 31943 bp, 24 predicted proteins | sample 1539001 | NCBI WGS metagenome assembly OCZU01 (sample SAMEA3539306, study PRJEB22396) | soil metagenome | biome: tundra; feature: field; material: soil | place: USA | collected 2010-05 | depth 0.15 m | reverse complement strand
AACCCCGCCCGCCGGCAAAACCCCGCCCGCCATAGAAGCCGCGTCCGTAGCCCCATCCGCCCCGGCCCCAATATCCGTGATACCACGGCCCGGCGCCGATGAACACACCGCCCGCAAACCAGTCAGGCCCGTAGTAGCCGTAAGGTGCACACGCGTAAGGTGCGTATCCGTAGTACCCGTACTCGCAGACCGGAGCTCCGGCAATGTAGCCCGGCCCGAATCCCACGCCCACGCCAACCCTGACCTGCGCCTGTGAATAGGCCAGCGGCAGCATCAGAACCCCCACCAGAGCCAAATACTTGAGATAACGCATGGTGAATCCCCCTTATCTCAGACCCGCCATTCCAACCACAAAACCCACCGGATCCGCAGGTCCTCCAGATCTTGACTTCAATCTGAATCGCCTATGTATTTGAACTCCAAACTAAAAGAAAAGTTGCAGGTTCCGCAATGGCTGATTTCAGCCACCCTGCTTGAATTCAACCACTTGCGGGGGTCGTGCGGAACAGGTTGCGCAACCCTACCGCCTGGATCCTACTAGCAAATATCATGGTCGATAAAGCCACGCCTGTGCCGTGGCCTGGTCGCTGTTCGGGTAGCCGCCCGCCAGCAATACGCTCCCATCGCGGAGTTTCGTCTCACTCATGTAATGCCACTTGTCATTCATCTGGCCGGGCACCGCCAAAAACCTTCCTCTCGCCGGATCGAAAACCTCCACTTCCCTGCTTCCGCCCGCAATCAGCAACTTTCCGGATGGCAATTGCACCGCTTCGTCCGGCAGCTTGAAACGACTGTCATTCATCGGGGATGCCGCCACGAACTTCGCGGTGTGAGGATCGTAGATCTCCGCGCTGTCCAGGTTTCCGTTCCAGCCGCGCGAATCGGACCCACCCGCAATCAGCACCCTCCCATCCGGGAGCAGCCCGGCCGTGTGTTTGCAGCGGGCAGCACTCAAGCTCCCGGTCTCGGTGAAGGTCCCCTTCTTTGGATCGTACAATTCCGCGCTTGAAATAGGACTACCGCCATAGCCACCCGCGATGAGGACGCGTCCGTCCTTGAGCAGCGTCGCCGTGTGAGCGATCCGCGCATGATGCATAGAAGCAATGCTCTGGAACGAAAGCCTCTTGACATGGAAAATCTCGGCCGAAGCCAGGGGTTCGTTGTCCCGTACTTCCCCACCCGCGATCAGCACATCCCCGTCTGCAAGCAGCGTTGCGCTGGGCCTCCCGCGCGGGATCGTCATCTTGGCGATCACCGTAAACTTGCCCGTGGCCGGGTCATACAACTCTGCCAAATCCGTGCCCCCCTGGCCCACCCATCCTCCAGCAATCAGTACCTTGCCCGAGCCCAGCAGCACCGCGATATGCCCCACGCGCCGCTGGTTCATCTCTCCCGTCGGCAGAAACTTTCCTGTCGCAGGATCATAGAGCTCTGCGGATTTATAGAAGTCCTGGTTACGTTGCATGCCCCCCGCAATCAGAACCTTGCCATCGGGAAGAAGAGTCGCGGTCTGCCCCGAACGCGGCTCCAGCATCGGCGCCGCTGGTGTGAGTGATCCAACTCGCAAAGCTGGAAAAACTGCGGCACGAAACGCTGAAGCAGCTATGACAAACGTGATGGAGAAGAAAGCGACGAGAAGCAGGCGGGATCGGTTCATTGCGTCCTCCCTGTAAAGTCAGACGTTGCACCGCAATGTCAGTAAGCAGGCAGCCGTGTTTTTCCGATGCCTCTGCGGCCCAACATTACGCGCTCACCAATACTTCACTCGGTTCGTATTCGACAATGTAGCCCGCCACCGCGCTCGCCGCCACCGTCAAAGGCGAGGCCAGATACATCTGTCCCGGACCGCTGCGTCCCGGGAAGTTGCGGTTCTGCGCGCTGATCACCACCTGATCAGGACGCGTCGAAACTCCCGGCCCCGCATTGATGCACGCTCCGCAACTCGGCTCAATCACAATCGCTCCGGCTTTCTGGAACACATCGAGATAGCCCTTGCGTAGGCAATACTCGCGCGTCTCCTGCGATCCAAACTGGATGTAAAACATCACCGAATCAGCCACGTGCTTGCCCTGCTTCAATGCGTCGGCCAGCACAGCAGCATACATGTCCATATCTTCGTTCTTGCCGGCTGTGCAGGTGCCGCCGTAGGCGATCTCGACAGGCACGGGAGTATTCAACTCACGCACATATTTCCCATTGCCCGGATCTCCCGGAGTCGCCACCATCGGCGTAATCTCGGCCGCGTCGAGTTCGATCACATGCGCATACCGCGCATCCGGATCGCTGTACAGGCCTGCAATCATCCCCTGAGCCTTTGCTCGCTCCATCCGGCGCCGCTCTACCAGGAAATCAACAGCCTTCTTGTCCGGCGCCACGATTCCTGTGAACCCGCCGATCTCGGCCGCCATGTTGGTCATGGTGGCGCGCTCATCCACGCTGAGTTCCTCAATCGCTTCGCCCGCATACTCCATCACTTTGGCCAACGCCTTGCCGCTGCGCACGTAGTCCAGGCTCAGAATCTTCAGGATGAAATCCTTCGCTGTGGCATTCGCGTGCCTCTTGCCGCGAATCACGATCTTCACCGACTCCGGCACTTTCACTCGCACATCCTTGGTGATCCAGCTATTGAACACGTCGGTCGTGCCGATGCCGAACGCGACGCAGCCAATCGCTCCCACGTGCGGCGTGTGTGAGTCCGAACCAATGTTCAACTGCCCGGGCAGCGCGTAGCTTTCCAGCACGATCGCGTGGCAGATACCCTCAGATCCCTTGCGGTCTTTCAATTCTCCATGCAGCTTGATTCCCTGCTTGGCGGCGAAATCCTGCTGTTTGAGCTTGAGTTGCGTCGCCAGATCAAGCAGTCCCAGTTTCTTCTTCTCCTCCGAAATCACTTCATCGAGAAACGTCAGGTGGTCACGGAAAAAGATAATGCTTGAAGCGTCATTGACCTTCGCATCCTTGCCAACGTAGCGTTCAAAGAAGATCGCCGCCATCGGCGTGACGTACTCATGGCTGAAGCGCAGGTCAGCCTGAGCAAATCCAGTGTCGCCAGGTTTCACAGCAGTCACGCCAACATCGCCCTTTTCATTCTTCATGTGCCGCGCAAAGATTTTTTCCGCGAGCGTCATCGGCGGCGCGGTGAAGCGTCGTACACTACCGGCTACTTCCAGTTTTCCTGCGCTCTTAATCGGCGGCAAAAACACCTTCCCCTGCATGCGAGCCACGTTGAACGGAAACAGCCCTCCATACTCAATCACCTGCCGCGTAATCTCATCTTCCCCGGCAGTAAACTCGGAAAGCGCAATCTCTACCCCACCACGAATCCTGTCGATCAAAGAAAAGTCCGTCGAAGTCAGTACGCCCAGGTTCTGGCAATTTTGCTTGTAGATGCGCTCAATATTCTCCGCAATCACCACCTTGATCCCGGCACACATCTCCGCGTAAGGCGACTGCTCGCGGCTTGATCCCTTCCCGCGCCGCTTCCCGCTCACCGCGCACACAAAACCGCCGCTCTTCACATCGCCGCGTCCAATCGGCGTCACGCTCCCGCACTTCAGCCCAAGATAGGGAATCTCGCCCAGCGTCTCGTCAAAATAGAAGCAGTAGTGCGCCGGAGTGATCTCGTCGGTCGAGATGTCGTCGCGCAACTTGGGATTATTCGCTGGATTCTTCGGGTCCCAGGGCAGGTCTTCGCCCCCGAGCTGCCGCCGGATCAGTTCCGGGTCTTCGGTAAGAAAGAGAATGCGTCCGTGCAGCCGGACTCGGTCCAGCCGCTTTTCGATTTTGCGTTCCAGAAGAGAGTTGATCACGTTACGCCTGATAGGAATTAAAGAGTTAAGGACGGGAACCGAGCGGAACCAGTCCCCAGTCATTGTAACGCCGCAACAGGAATCGCCGGCCGACACGGCTAATGGTGCCCGTGAGCCGCCTTGTCAAACTTCTCTCCCGCGGGAACCGCCACTGCCAGCCGGTTCTCCCTCGGCGCCAACGGACAAGTGGCATACGGAGTCACGGCGCACGGCGGGTTGTAGGCACGGTTGAAATCCAGAATCACGGTTCCATTCGCCACCGGATCAGTATCGAGAAACCGCCCGCCCGGATAGGTATCAGTCTTGGCCGTTAGATCGTTGAAAACAAACGACAGCCCTTTGGATGGATCTCCGCCTAAGGCCGTCAGCCTCTGCTCCTGGCCGTTGATCTTGAACACCACCGTCCCCGCCACCGGCACCGCAGTCACGTCGCCCAGAACATTGGGAACGTCGATCGTCTTCTTGCCGTCGGATGGCTCCCAGGTGGCCGTCACGCGATAGTTCAGGTCGAGCGGATAAAAAATCACCCCCTTGAAGTTGGCGACTGCCGCGCTTTCCAGGTCCTTCACGCGAATTCCCACCCGTTCGCCGCGCACAATCAAGTGAAACCGCAAGCTGGCCATCTCGATCACCGTGGGTTGTCCCGAAACATCCGGATCTAACTTGGCTGTAGCTAACGGCTTGCCTCCGATCGTCGCGTGCGCGCCCGGAAGCAGCTTAATAGTGACGTCTTTGCCGTCAAGATCGAACTCTCCGCCCTGCGCTGGCCCCTTGGGAAAGACAACCGCATTCTCCGGCGCCATGCCGAAACTGTTCACTCCCGGCTTCAGCCAGTACAAACCAGCCAGCGGCAGCCAATTCTGCTTCAAGTCGTCAATCTGTTCGGCCTTCCACCTTTCAAATGACTGGACATACGCCGCATCCGGCGCAGCCGGTGCACCCGCGAATAGAACTGCGGGCCCCAGCAGAACGATCGCAGCCGCAACCAAACTGTTTTTCCTAAACATCGTTTACGTTCCTCCGCGCCCTGCGTATCCTCTGTAGTTTTGGTTCATTTCTTGTACTCCTGCGGATTCGGCAAGGCCTCCATACCCCGTCCCGCAAAAATGTCCTCGAACTCTTTTAGCAGCGCATCGTGAATCACTCGGTTCGAGGCCAGGGTCTCGCTGCTGTTGATTTCAAATGTCGAGCCGTCGAACCGCGTCACCTTGCCGCCAGCTTCTTCCACGATCAGCACACCCGCCGCCGTGTCCCAAGGATTGAGATTAAATTCCCAGAAGCCATCGAAGCGGCCGCAGGCCACGTTGCACAAATCGAGCGCGGCCGATCCCGCTCGGCGCACTCCATGAGTATGCAAAGTGATCTGATGATAGAAATAAATGTTCGGATTCTTGTGCCGCTTATGGCTGGGAAATCCCGTGGCCAGCAGGCATTCCTTCAGCGTAGCGGTCTTCGAAACCTGGATCGTCTCGCCATTAAGCTGCGCGCCTCTTCCCGGCTCCGCGGAAAACAACTCGTCACGCGTAGGATCGTAAACCACCGCGGCGATGCGCTGGCCAGCTTGCCCCGGCGGCCGGTGTTCCAGAGCAATCGAGACGCAGAAAACCGGATACCCATGCGCAAAGTTCGTCGTCCCATCCAGCGGATCGACATACCAGCGATATTCGCTGCCCTGATCGCTGAGCCCCTGTTCTTCGCCAAGAACGTCATGCGCGGGCCACTGCTGGCGAATCCGTTCGCGGATCAGCACCTCGGCAGCGCGATCCGCCGCCGTCACCAGGTCAGCATCGCCCTTGTATTCGATCTTCAAATGTTGATCGAAGTGATGCATCAGCAAAGCGCCCGCTTCGCGAGCAATGATCGACATGGCGGGAAGAAAGCTATCTTTGGGGTCAGGCACGGGTCTTAGGTCTCAGGCCTTAGGTTAGATCTGTCGGCGCATGGGCTGTAGTTCTAGAAGATGTGTCCACCGAGCACCTCAGGCCCTCTCTTATTTTCGCTTCCCTGAATCCTCGGCGATGTACATGATCTCGTGCTTAAAAATGAAAAGATTGGGCGCGCCTTCGCGTGTGAGCCGCACCATGTGCTTATCGTAGTATTCGATCCATCCGCTTACCATCTGCCCATCCATCAGCTTGACGCTGACAGGCTTCTGCTTCTCGCCCAAAGCTTTGAGAAAGCTGGCTTCTTCGAAGGTTTCTTCAGGGGGCGGAGTCCGGCCGTGCTTGGCCGCGTTGGAGTTTCCCTGCGCGCGGAAGGGCATGCCAACATTGTACACGGGGCAGCTCTCGCCCCGGTTTGCCCTCATCCCGTTCAAGAGACAGAAGAACTCAAGGAGCGTGCAGTGACGAGGCGAAGAGCAACGCAGGCGTGCAGCAACGTGGAAAAGCGGCGCTTCAGCGCCCGCGTTAGACCTCCAAGATCAGTGGGCTTCAGCCCCCGGCGGTCCCATCACTGCGGCCCACCAAGGCTTTTCACAGCCTAGAAACTGACTCGCAGCCCGAATTCGAACTGGCGCGGGGCCCCCGCCGCAAAAGTCCCCGACTGGTAACTCGCCCGAAACGGCGCAAAGCTCGAACTCGACGTCACGCCCCCCAATACATTCGGCGCCAAAAGCCCGTTTTGCCCCGGGACCAAAGAAGCACCTGGCAAGTTGCCCGCCGGGAACACGTTGACCAGGTTGAAGACGTTAAAAACACTGACGCTGGGCTCGATGGTCACGCGCTCTTTGATCTTCACCGGCCGCGACGCTCTCAAATCCAGTGACTTCAGCCATGGGATTCCCAGCGCGTCGGGAGCAACCGAACCCACCTGAGGCATAATCCAGCCGAGAGCCGCCATATCCGCGCTGTTCATGACCGGTGAGCCGCTGCTGATCAGCCCCGGGCACAGCGCGTTGTCGCCTACAAGACACTCCCCCGCGGGGGTGAGCTTTCCAGCATAGGTCAGGTTGTATCCGTTGATGACCCTCTGAAGACTGTCGATGTTGGTGTCGCGCTGGAACTGGCCGATCTTGGTTCCCGGCAGGGGCTCCGGAGCCCCGTTCGAGGCCAGCCCTGCTCCCAGCCAGTCGCTGGCAAAGATCTCGCCACCGCTGGTCAGTTCCGGAAGCAGCAAGCTCTGTGGCAACGGACTATAGAAATGCCCAATCATGCTGACCTTCGTATAGAACGGCAGATCGAAGGTTCCACCGAACGAGATCTGATGTTTTCGGTCCATACCATTCGGCCCCGTGAACCGCGTCGGATTGTCATTGTCCGTCGCCAGGTTGATGGAGTCCTGGTCCTGCACCTGGCTGATGAACTTGGAGAACGAGTAGGAAACCTGGAAGCTCGCCCCTTTCACTCCTCGGAAAGGCTTAGTAATTCTCTGCACCAGTTTCAGCTGCACGCCACTGTAGAGCGAGCGCCCGTCGGGAAACAGCATGTCTACTCCACCCACCGCTCCGGTGTTCCCACTGACGGCATTCGTCCCCGGAAATGCGCAGAACGAGCAAGGACCTCCACCCACGGCCTGGAGGTTGGAATCCAATCCTGCCGAAGAATAAGCCGCTTGTGCCCCCGCCTGGCCCAATGCCGTAATCATGCACGTAACCTGAGCCAACCCGGGCGCGCAACCATTCGCCACCTGCGCCGCGTCACGCGCCGCCAGCGCATTGGCTTGATTGAAGCTGCGCGCCGCTCCGCTATGGTTGATGTCCTGGCCGATCAAGTAATGCTCCCCTATGCTGCGCAGGTAATCCACACTGAGCACCGTACCCGGACCCATTTCCTTCTGGATGCCGAGGTTCATCTGGTACGAGCGCGGCGTCCGGTAGCCCGGATAGAAGAGCGCATAGCTCGGGTTCAGTGCCGTGAGCGCTGTACCAACGAAGTTGCTATTCGGCTGGAGGCCCGTGACGCTCGTGGCCGCCGTCTGGAAGGCGCTGCTGAGCGCCAGAATCTCAGGCGCCACAGTCGAGATAGTCTGGCCGCAGAAAGTCGGCTGAGCCTCCATACCCGCGGGCGTGCTCACAACGGTTGCCGCACCTCCCGCAATGGAGGTGACTCCCGCCAGACTCGTGGGCCAGGCGAATGAACTAGCCACGCCTCCATAGCAAACCGTCGGAGCGTTGGAGAAAATTCCCTTACTTAGACGGGCGGGGCTATCCAACATTAGGTTGTTCCAGAGTGTGTTCGCATAAACCAACCCGGCGCCCCCACGAATCACTGTCTTTCCGTTGCCCCCCGCATCCCAGGCGAAGCCCACTTGAGGCGCGAGGTTCAGGCTCGGATTGCGAACCCGATTGCTCAATCCCGCACCCCACTGATTCAAGTCTGGCAAGGGTCCCAGGCCGCTGTCCGTGCGACCGGTGTCGTGCACATAGTGCAATCCATACGTTAGCGTCACTCTCGGCCTGACCTTGATCGCATCGCCGACGTACATTTCCAGCCGGTTATCCGCACCCAATCCCCCCTCCGGATAACCAAATGAACTTTTGTTAGTGGAGAACCCGATGCCGTTCCCCAGCCCCACCCAATCCGCAGGGTATGACGTTGGATCGGAAGGATTCAGCGATCCTGCCAAGAAAGTCGTGCCCACCTGCGGAAATGTAGAACGGGCAACCGACCCTCCGCCTTCAATCCGGTTGAGAGTCACCCCGTAGCGGAGGATGTGCTTCCCCAGGATTCGGCTGCCATCGTACTTCGCCTCCAGGTTCGATTGAACGGTCTGCTGTGGCCCGAGCCAGCTAGGCCCACCGCAATAGTTCCCGCCGTCGCTGAGTACGCAATTCCCCGCAACCGACGCGCCAATGTTTATCCCCAGCCCGGGGATCGGATTATCCGCCGAACTCAGACCGCCGGTGGCATCTCCGATCAAATTGCGGAACTTGAGATATTCAAAACGCAAGCTGTGCGCGTACACGCCGGTGTTAAAGTCGACGCCCAGGGTATGAGACGAAGCGTGGTCGCTGGTGTTCAATTCCTGCGTTGAACTGGCGGAGCCGCCCGGACGCAGTTCGCTGTTCTGGAAGAAATTGAACCGGTAGAACGCCCGTGTACTGCCCCTCATGTTCCAGTCCACGCGTGCGTCGGTGTCGAAGTCCCGATAGGGCTCGACCAGAGTGGCATTCAGTCCACCAAAAGGATAAGTAAACGGCACGGCCGCGGTGAGATCCTGCTTCGCGCGCTCGGCGTCAATGAACCCGAAGACTTTTCCCTTGATGATCGCGCCTCCCGCATTGGCGCCAAATTGCTCTCGCTGAAAGGCAGACTCCGCAGAACCAGGCAGCGCCGCTCCCACCGCCTTATCGCGGAATACACCAAACGCTTCCCCGTGCAACTGGTCGCTACCACTGCGGGTAATCACGTTCACTGCGCCGGAAGAAGTCAGTCCGGTTGAGAGGTCGAGCAACGACTGCGGAAGCTGGAATTCCCGGATCGCACTCCCCGGAATGTTCTGCGCCGTGGTGCCGACTCTCTCGTCACTGATGTCCACCCCGTCCGCGTCCACCCGCGTTGTCCGTCCGAACTGCCCGAGAAATGAAGCGGTGGAAAGACCATTCTTGGTCTCAAACGTCCCTCCGTCCTGGATCTGCACTCCAGGCTCGAACTGAGCCAGGTCGAGAAAATTGCGTCCGTTCACCGGCAGTTTGTCAATCAGTTCTGGGTTGAGCACACCCTGCACGGTCGCTTGTTCAATGTTGAGAATGGACTCATTCGGAACCTCAACCTGCGGCCTCTCCCCGATTTGCAGCACCACATTCCCGTTCGCGGTGTTACCCACCTGAACGACGACACGCAGAGCCGTTGGGTTGAATCCCTTGAGCTCGATTCCTACAACGTAATCTCCAGGCTGAATCGGGCCCGATGAATAGGTTCCTGTGGAAGAAGTCATCCCATGGATCACCGCGGCCGTCGCCTTCTTCGCGATCTCCACCCTGGCGCCGGCAAGCCCTTTCCCTTGCGGATCGGTGACTATGCCCACGATGGTTCCCGTGCCGACAGTCTGAGCTAGCAACAAGGGTGTAGCCAGTAGCAACACCGCCGCAAACACCCCGAATCGCCTGGCAAAACGGCGAGCGCAGATGACGTTCAAGGTCACAACTCTTCCGTTCAGAATCTTCACAGAACCTCTCTCATAAATTCTCGTTCCAAACTCTGGAGCTGGATCGGCAATCGCCGTTCGATGGGATTAGGCCTTGCGTATCTCAACTTGGCGTTGGCAATATGGGCTCAAAAGCGCAACCGCGACCCAAGTTGACTTCTTGGGGTGGAGACAGCAGTTCTTCAGCCATGCATGAGCAAGTCCGACGATACCAAACCATCCACCATCCTTGTCAATCGTCCGCCGCCATATCAACCATGATGACGACAGAGTTCCGTCCTGTTGCCCGACTGATCAAGAAACTGACCACTGATCACTGGCCACTGGCCACTTTCCTTCAAAAATCAGACTTCGACGTGTAGTATCCTGCCCGATTTCGCACCCGGAAAGTCGAGGCTTCGGCCGGCCCCGTAACTCCAACCTGAATGCGGCGAAACTGCGAGTTTGATAAGCGTTGTGATGGATAGTAGGCCAGCAAGTACTGAGTTCGGAGTTCGTCGCTGATCTGGCGGAATGCGTCATCGAGCTGTGACATCGAGGTCGCATAGTAGTACTTGCCTCCCGTGTCCTCCGAGAGCTGGATCAGCGCATGCTCTCCGCCAGTTTCTCGCCCCGCGCTGTTCTCGATGGGCACCACGATGATGCTGTAGACAAGGGCTTCGGCCTCCTCAGCGGCGCGCGCCGCCTCTTTGTAATCCACTCGGCTGATGGTGTCTCCACCGTCCGTGATCAACACCATCACTTTCCGTCCCTGGCGGCGGTCAAGCGAACGCGAGGCCAGATACACTGCGTCGAACAGCGCCGTGGCCGCGCCGAGCCGGATGTGGTCAATCCCTTCATCAATGCGCTTCAAGTCTGCCGTGTAAGGGATGGCCTGCGATACGGCTTCACTAAAACCAAACACCGACAATGCATCGACCGGCCGCAGGATCGCATGCGCAAAGCGTTTGGCGGAAGCCTGCTCCAGCGGCAGGTCATGACGCGTGCTCAAGCTGGTGTCGATGGCCAGCGCAATCGAAAGCGGCACCGCGGACTCTTTGTCGAACACCGAGATCGCCTGCTCCCGGCCATCCTCGCGCACCACGAAATTCTCTTTCTTAAGTCCGGCAATGGGAGCCCCATGAGTATCCGTCACGGTCACGTAAACATTCACCAGTTTGACGTCCACCTTGAGCGTGGTCTCTGGTTCGTTAGCCGATCCGGCTTGAATTGGAGGCCTTTGCGCGCCCGACACGGCGCAAGCCAGCATCACAAGAATCAAAGTAGCGGGTTTTCTCATTCGGTAAGATGAAGTATACGTTGCAAGTGAGCCATGTGGGGACAGCCGCCTCAGCTGTCCACGCGAGCAGAGCGAGGAATTCGGGCACGCCCAGGCGCGATTCGCATCAGGGCATGCCCTCGCCGCTAGCGGAAGAACCACAACGTGCGTGCGACCACAAACGTGTCTGCTACCGTGGAAGAGCGGCGCTTCAGCGCCGCGTCAAGCCCAAGATCAGTGCGGGCTTTAGCCCCCGGTGGTCGCATTTTCAGTCCCCAGCCTTTTAAGCCACGCCGTAAATCGGTGCCGTGAGCGTGCCTTTAGGCAACCCCAGCCGCTCACTTAGATGCGCCTTCCGCTCCGGGGCTGCCTTGCCCGCGGCGAATTTCCTCCGGGAAAACCTCGCCGTCCGCCCACACCGCGCCATCCTCGAAATACTCTTTCTTCCAGATCGGAACCGTCCGCTTCAGCGTATCGATCAGCCAGCGGCAAGCCTCGAAAGCCGCGGCACGGTGGGCGGAAGCAACCACAATCAACACACTGGTTTCGCCAATCTCCAGCCGCCCCAGCCGGTGCACCAGCGCAACATCGCGAACCTGGAATTGCTTCAGCGCCTGCTCGGCGAGTGTCTCTATCTGCTGCAGCGCCATCCCCTCATAAGCCTCGTAGTCGAGATAAAGTGTCCGTCGTCCCCGCGTCTGGTTCCGCACCACACCCTCGAACACAACAGCAGCCCCGTCTTCACCCCGCTTGATACGCTCAAGCACGCCCTGAGTGTCAATCGCATCGCGGACGATCGAAGCCTTTCCCGACCCACCACTCACCGGCGGCAGCAACGCCACTTCGTCGCCGGACTTCAGCCCAGTCTCCGGCCCGGCATACTCCTGATTCACCGCTACAGCCAGCGAAGCCATCGATTCTTTCAGATGCGGCGACCACGAAACGTAATGCGCCAGCACATCGCGCACCAACGCCCCGTCGGGTAGATCCAGCAAGTCGCCGGCCTTCCCCGCCAGATCCTTCAACACCCCGAAAAAGAGAACGCGCACACGCATTGAAATGATCGCCCAGCCATCTGAGGCCTCATGCCAGTTTACCCGAGGGAGGGAAGCACAAGAACGCGGAAAAGGCTCAAACCGTGGAAGGATTGCAGCAGCACGGAACGATTGCAGCACCGTGGAAGAGCGGCGCTTTCAGCGCCGCTTAGCGTCCAAAATCAATGTGGGCTTCAGCCCCGGTGGTCGCATTTGTCCACCGTATCCTCTCCGCCATCCGCGAGAGAACCGCTGAAACAATCTGCGCCCCGACTCGCACCGATTACTTACCCGTCCGCGGATCCCACACCGGGTTACCCTTCTCATCGCGGAACATCAACGTATCCGTCCCCTTTACGATCTCTCGCGCCAGGATCAAGTCCACGTCTTCCAGTTTGACCTTCGAGCCGGTGACAGTAGTCTCGTCCCCTTTGCTGAAACTGATGCCCATCTCTTCCTGGAACGGCTTCGGACACACATAGACGAAGACCTTGTCATCTCCATTCTTTAGAACCAATTCGACGATATCCTTCCTGGCGCCCAAAGGAAGCACCTTCACTTCGTCCACGACGCCTTTGGTCTTTGTTTCCGAATGGAGGTCATACTTCGGACCTTCATTTGGCGTCGCTTTTTGCGCGGTCGCCAACGGGACACACAGCAGCAGAAAACATGCTCCCCTCAACGAGAGAGCGACTAGAAAATGCAGTTTAGGGATCTTCAGAGCAACTAGCACGGCTCCTCCTCCTGGCTGGCCGGGAACCTAACCTGGAGGGGATGCGCTCTTTCGGCTGCGCAGCCCAGGACAAAATCAGCAGCGGTCCGCGGCTTTGCCTGAAAACGGGTCGTCTAAAAACTCCGCTACGATTAGGCCGTTTAGTATTTCGTCTTCTACGACACGGGCATCCTACACCCTCTCCGCTTCGCAAACCACTCTTTCGGGAGCCTTCGAGGCTGCCCCGTCCTTGATTTCTATCTCTCCGTTCTTTGGAGAAATAGAGCCGGCCCTGAGCGAAGCCGAAGGGGCGGGGATTGCGATCTTGCCGGAGGTTCCCACCTCCGAAGCCACGTACCCTCATTTAGGCACCGTCGGCGGCTGTCAAATCTACTTTGGTAGACACCCGATACCCTCGAAAGTAGGCATTTCTCCCCGGCCGAACCCCCCTGAATCCATTGACCCGCCCAAAGGTTCGCACGAGGAATCAACGGGTTACGCCGCAAGATTCCGCCATTCTAAAATGTTCCGGTTGGAACATTAGAGCAGTTTTCTCCTCCAAAAAAAGAATGCCAGCCCGCAAGGGCTGGCGACCGATCACAACTCACGAACCACTGCTCTTCAAGCCTGCCCAGTCGTCAAGACCTTGTCACGAACCACCACTGGCGCCTGAATCGGCTTAGTGGACGGAGGCTCCGGCTTGGAATCCTTTGGCTCCGTCGACATAAACACTTTCGCGGCCAGCGAATCCGCGACGATGGGCAGCGAGACTCGCAAAGCTTCTTCAATGGTCTTGACATAGTGGATGGTGAGGTTCTCGAGTTGCTCAGGCGTGAGATCCTCCTCCACATTCATCTTGTTTTCCGCAGGCAGAATGATCGTGGTGACTCCGGCGCGCTTCGCAGCCAACACTTTTTCCTTGATGCCTCCTACCGGAAGCACGTTGCCGCTAAGCGTAATCTCGCCTGTCATCGCGGTAAGAGGACGGATGCGGTGGCCCGACAGCAGCGAAACCAACGTAGTCGCCATGGTCACGCCCGCCGACGGACCATCCTTCGGAATCGCGCCTGCCGGCACGTGCATGTGAATGTCATGGTCGGCGAAGAAGTCTTCCGCAATGCCAAGCTGCGCGGCATTCGAGCGCACCCAGGTCAGCGCAGCCTGCATGGATTCCTGCATGACCTGGCCGATCTGTCCCGTCATGGTGAATCCGCCTTTGCCTTTCATGGCATTGGCTTCCACGAAGAGCACGTCCCCGCCCGATGGAGTCCAGGCAAGGCCAACAGCCACGCCGGGACGCTCGGTCCGCTCTTCGATTTCACCTTCGACGCGAATCTTGATGCCACCCAGAAATTCCTGAATGATTTCCTGCGTGACCACAAGCTTTTCGGTCTTGCCCTCGGCCAGCCGCCGCGCTTGCTTGCGGCAGATGGTGCCGATAGTGCGCTCCAGACTGCGTACGCCCGCCTCCCGCGTATAGTGCCGAATGACGTAGCGCAAAGCTTCCTCAGGAAACTCGATCTGCTCAGCGGTGATTCCGTTCTCTTCCACCTGCCGTGGAACCAGATAGCGGAAAGCGATGTGCAACTTTTCTTCTTCGCTATAGCCTTGCAGTTCGATGATCTCCATACGGTCGCGCAGCGGCTCGGCAATGGGGTCGAGCATGTTCGCGGTGGTGATGAAGAGAACTTTTGACAAATCAAAAGTGACGTCGAGGTAGTTGTCCCGGAAAGTCGAGTTCTGCTCGGGATCGAGCGCTTCGAGCAGTGCTGAACCAGGATCGCCGCGGAAGTCGCGGCCTACCTTGTCGATTTCGTCGAGCATGAAAACTGGATCCTTCGTCTCAGCGCGGCGAATGCCCTGGATGATCTGTCCAGGTAGAGCCCCGATGTAGGTGCGGCGATGTCCGCGGATTTCAGCCTCATCGTGCACTCCGCCAAGCGAGAGCCGCACGAACTTGCGGCCCAGCGCGCGCGCAATGGACTTGCCCAGCGAAGTCTTGCCCACGCCAGGAGGTCCAACGAAACACAAGATCGGGCCCTTCATGTTCGGCTTTAGGCGCCGGACGGAAAGATAGTCGAGGATGCGATCCTTCACCTTCTCGAGATCGTAGTGATCCGTATCCAAGATTTCTTTGGCCTTGGGGATCTCGATCTCCTGGCCGGAAGTCTTGGCCCAGGGCAGCACGGCCAGCCACTCGACGTAGTTGCGCGTGAGTGAGTAGTCGGCAGCCATGGGGGACATGCGCGAGAGGCGGCCCAATTCCTTGAGGGCCTCTTTCTTTACTTCATCGGGCATGCCCGCGTCGTCGATCTTCTTCTTCAGGTCTTCGACATCGCGCTGGCCTTCATCCTGCTCGCCCAGTTCTTTCTGAATCGCTTTCATCTGCTCGCGTAGGTAGTACTCGCGCTGAGTTTGCTGCACCCGATCCTGCACTTCGCTCTGGATCTTGTTGCGCAGTTGCTGCACTTCAAGTTCCTTGGCGAGATGCTGGTTGATCTTCTCCAGGCGCACGCGAATGTCTAGAGTTTCGAGCGTGTCTTGCTTGTCGGGCGTCGAGAGCGACGGCAGAGATGACGCGATGAAATCCACCAGCCGGCCGGGTTCGTCGATGTTCAGGGCCACAGTGGAAAGTTCGTCGGAAAGCGTGGGCGAACCGGCGACGATCTGCTGGAACAACGTCAGCACGTTGCGCTGCAGAGCCTCGATTTCAGAGCTGTCCGGCGGTATAGCTTCGGGAATAGGAGAGACCTTCGCACGCATGAAGGGAGTTAACTGCGTGAACTCGCCCAGGCGCACCCGCTCCAGGCCTTCGGCGAACACAAACAGGCTCTGGTTGGGCATCTTGACGACTTTGTGGACAACGGCGGAGGTGCCGACGGTATAAAGATCGCTAGCCTGGGGGCTATCGACGCGGGCCTCGCGCTGCGCGACCACGATAATGGTCTTGTCTTCTCCCAGCGAATTGATCAGCTGGACGGAACTCTCGCGGCCTACGGTAAGGGGCAGGACGGCATGCGGGAAGAGGACGGTATCCCGCACAGGAAGCACGGGCAAAGCCCGTACATCGTTTGTTTCTCTATGTTTAGGAACCTGCTCGGAAAGCGGCTGCTGGCTCATTGGCTCACCCTGAGTGTAACTCACTCAACCTTAGATGATACATCTCCGGAAAGGTTTCAGCTTCCCGGCAGTTCCCCGCGAAGTGGATTCTATTCCTATCGCCGACCGTTCGCACTGTACCAAAGGTGCAGTGGCCAATGCGGAGGTACGGTGAGGATTGGCATGACGGGCCTGGGTTGGGATCGGGTCGACGGAGCCGAGCATGAGCATGCTGTTTACCGAAGATGGGTTGGGCGTGGGGACGATGGTTCCGCTCGCCATGTGGACGGCTCACTTCTCGAAGCGGAAAGTGAGCTGATTCACTCCTCGCGCAGCAATATCATGGGATCAACCGACGGCGCGCGTTGCGCTGGAATCCAAGTTGCCAGGAGTCGGCGGACTTCCAGGAGGCCCCGGCGACCGGAGCCCCGGCCATCGCCTTCAGTAGTGCCTAATCTTAATCGTAGCACCGGAAGCGCCGCGCCACCCAAAATCAGAGCTCTTGAGCAGCTGCTAGACAAGCGCGGCTTTACTTTGGAGTGAACTGGGAAAGGTCATAGATGCCCAGCTTCTTCTCCAGTTCGGCGACCTGGTCCACTACCTTGAAGAAGCCTTCGTCGCCGAAAAGTTCGTCCTCTTTTTTTTCGAAGTCGTCGCCGAGGGCATCGTATTCGTGCGGCGAGACGATGGACCGGAAGGCGGGAAACAGAACCGTATCTTCGCGGGCTTCGTGAGGCCGATACATGCGAAGGAAGGCGCGCAGAGCGTCGGCCAGCTTGTCGGCGTCGGAGGCACCCTTATCGGAGACGTACTTGAGGGTGGGAAGCGCCGCCAGTTCTCGGATTTGCGCGGTCAGCAGGCGTCCGGCTTTGTGCTGGGCGAGAAGAGTATCGACCAGGTTAACCAGCTTGCCGGCTTTGCGAAACCGCGGGAACAGGAAGTCTTCTTCGAGCTTCTCGTGGTAGTCCTCAACGAAGTGGCGGATCACATCGGAGGCATTGACAAGTACAGAGCCATCGAACGTCTTCTTGGCGCCGAGCAAGCGAAGATGCTCGTCGTAGATGAGGAGGATGCGATTGAGCACTCCGTGCTCGCGCATGAGATCTTCGGCTGGGGAGATATCTTCAGCCTTGTTATTCTTCTGCTTCTCGGGCGATGGCGGCTTCTGCGGACTGGCAAGGGCGAGTGCAGGAATCAGCAGTCCTGCGCTTGCGACGGATGAGTGTTGGAGGAAATGGCGGCGGGTCGAGTGCGGGTCTGGCATTGTCGTCTCCTTCAGCCTTGAGCTTTGACGCTTGCAGCTTATCGAAGTTTGCACGGCTCCCCAAGGCTGCCGGGGAACTCCCTGAGCATCGTTAGACGCGGTCGCACGCGCGTCAGGCTCGCGGGACGCTTCACGGGCGCTTCCGGCAGAGACGTAGCAAGCTACGTCCCTACGAAGGATCTGGAGTGCTGCGTGCCACAAATGCCTCGCTGCATTTGGCTGGACAGCTTCAGTCGGCTGTCCCCACACAACCTTCATGCCGCCCGGTAGATTCCCAGGACCTTGACGAACTCGGCGACTTCGCCCAGATGACGGAGGGCGTTGCGGGCGGGTTCGTCGTCGCCGCGGAGGAAATCGACGTAGAAGACGTATTCCCACGGGCGTCCACGCATGGGGCGAGACTCGATCTTGCTCAAGCTGATGTCGCGCAGGGCGAAGACGCTGAGCGACTTGAACAGGGCTCCGGGCAGGTTCTTCACTTTGAACGCGATGGAGGTCTTATTGGCCCCACGGGGGATTAGGCGCTGGTAGCGGGCTGAGGCAGCACTTCCCTTCTGCCGCGCGGCGCTTGTTCCCGTTTTCTCCGTCGACTTGCGAATCAGGAAGAAGCGGGTGAAGTTGCGTTTGTCGTCTTCGACGCCCGCCTGGAGAATCTTTCCGGAGTACTCGCGGGCGGCGTGGCGTCCGGCGATGCCGGCGGCATCCTGCAGGCGATGGGCTACGACGTGCTTCACGCTGCCAGCCGTGTCGTAGAACGGGACTGCCTCAATCCGGGGATGGTGGCGGAAGAAGTCGCGGCACTGGTCGAGTGCCACAGGGTGCGAGAGCACTTTGCGCAAGGCGTTGAGCTTCACGCCCGGTGCGGCGATCACGTTGTGCACGATGCGCAGCAGGAACTCTCCCTGAATAAAGACTTCCCGCGCCACCAGTAGGTCGGCGTGTTCAGCAACCGTTCCGGCCAGCGAGTTCTCGATGGGGATGACGGCGGCGGCGACCGATCCCCGCTGGAGGCGGTCGAATACTTCAACAGACCGCGCACAGGGGACCACCGTGCAGCGCGGCAGCATGCGTTCTGCGGCTTCGTAGCTGAAGGATCCGAGTTCGCCCTGGATGGCCACTTTGATGGCGGTAGCTTTCATTACAAGGCAAGGTAATGGGTGAGGGCGGGAAAGTGCAAATCGAAAAGGAAGCGAGCCTAACGCGCGGGTATTGCGTCTCAAGAACGCGACCCTTCGGCCATCTTCGCTTGCTCAGGGCAGGCTGCTTCGCGCAGCTCGCCCTGATTCCCTCGGCAAGCTCGGGACAGGCACCTCGCCGCGCAAGAAGCGCTTGCTCGGGATGACAATCTCTAACGGCTATTTCTCGATGAGATCCTTCTGGAGCACCAAGGCGTCTAAGCCATTTGAATAGTAGCGCGGGAAAGTCTTGATCACGCTGTAGCCGTGGCGTTTGTAGAACGAGAGAGCCGAAACGTTGTCGACAGCGGCTTCCAGCTCAACCGAACGGCAGCGGGCGGAGCGCAAACGATCTTCGGCGCTGCGCAAGAGCAGTGACCCCACACCGGAGCGCCGGGCGGCAGCGACGACGTCAATGGTAATAATGTGACCGGAAGCCTGATCGGCTTCGGCCACGATGAAACCGGCGATCGAGGGGTTAGCCGAGAGGCCCGGCGAAAAATCTTTTCCTCCTTTTCCCAAATCGGGAACGGTGGCTGATGCCGTCTGTGTGGCCTCTGCTGCTACCAGCGTGAACGATCCACGGCGACGCATGTAGACCTTGAGTTCCGTCCGGGAGTAGGAAATGCCGGCGGGGAAACAGTCCTGATCGATGCGCCACAGTGCTTCGAAGTCGGTGGCTTGGAAGTCCCGAATCGTGAAGGGCACGCGGACATTGTAGCGGGGAGCAGGCCAGGCTAGTTCCTGGGCGGTGGGAACGCCCCGCCGGGCCGGTGATGGCGCGTGCAATTGCACTGGTCCTTCGCTTCGCTCAATATGACAAACCTAAGGCCCGGTTTTCCACAGCTAATCCGGGGCGGCTAGCCTGGAAGGATAAATTGGGGACCGTTACCTCTTGCTTCGCCGCAACCCGTGGACGTACCATGGGCATCAGAGGAAGCGTTGTGGGACGCCTTCTGCTGATTGACGTTGCCGGTTCGGTCGCCGTGCTGGGACTGTGGTACCTGGTGTTTTCCACCTACAATCGAAAAAAAGGAACGGCGGCTTTGCGCTGGGTGCAGGCGGCATGCGCCGGCAAGGGACGCATCCTCGAGTCGCACTGGGTGGGGCTGGGCAGTTCCAGTCTGCAGGCGCGGCTGCATTTTGCTTCGCGGTGGTTCGAGAATGCGCGTGTGACCGTGAAGTTCCGGCCCCGGGCTCAGCCGGTGCAGTGGTTGATGAGTTGCTGGCGCCACCAGAAAGAAACTCTGACCTTCGAGGCCGATCTGGGTGGTTCTCCCAGCTTCCACATGGATGTGGTGCGGCATCGTTGGAGTGGCCACAATCGAGGGACTACGTCGCGCAAGCGTGACCAGAGGGAATGGGATCTCTACCAACCCAGCCCCATCATCCTAACTACGAGGACGCACTGGAAGCAGGATCCCAGCGCGGAACTGAATGCGCTGATGTCGGCGCGGCGCCAGGATATTCTGCAGGTGCGCTTCCGTCCCGAGTCGCCGCAATTCTCGGCCACGGTACACCTGGAAGCACTGGCCGACCCCAACACCGCCGCGGGATTTGTCAGCGCCCTGCGCGAAATCGCCGCGGGAGCCTCGGCACACCGGCAGTAGGCCGGAATAAATCTCTTTTATGCCTGGGATTATCTTTTTCGATTGGCGGGGGCCCTGCGCTCGCGTTATTCTTCCCTGTTGAAACCCAGCCATTTCAACTGCCCGTGTCCGTGTTTGCTTGCCGACATCATTCTTGAGAACGAATAGGAGACCGAAAGATATCCATGCCCACCGAACTGCGTAATTTCCTGGCACTCACCTACGACGAACTGGAAGACCTGAATCTGGAGGCGAAGGAGCAGCGCAGGAACCGAGTGCCAATCGGCAAGATCCAGGAGAAGCGGCTGAAATATTTGACCGACGAAAAGCGGATCAAGGCCGTGACCGTGCTCTTCAGCGATCTCGAGGGCCGGCTGCACATGCTGGACTATGACAAGAAGTTTCTGATCAAGAGCTGGGACAATCTCACCTTCGACGGCTCTTCGATTCGCGGGTTCACGGCGCAGCGGGAAAGCGATCTGCGGCTGGGCATTGACTGGGCAGCATTCTACTGGGCGCCGTCGGATGTATTCGGCTCCGGCAAAGTGCTGGTGTTTGGTGAGGTCATCGACAAGGGCGGCACATCCTACTCGGCCGACATTCGCGGCGTGCTCAAAGGCTATGCCGACTCGTTGCACAAGAGAAAAGGCTACACGCTCAACGCCGCGAATGAGATTGAAGGCTTTCTGTTCAAGGGAGCGGATGCCGAGCGCCGCTACCACGAAACCGGCAAGTTCGAATACGTCAATACCGGCGGATATTACCACTCGCTCCCCGGCGATCCGCTGCGCACGTTTATCGACACCAGCGCCGAAGTGCAGCGCGCCATGGGCTTCCAGAATGAGAAGGACCACCCGGAAGTTGCGCCTTCGCAGTTCGAAATCAATTACGGCTACGGTGAGGTTGTGGCGGCCGCGGACCAGATTCAGCTCTACAAGCTGATCTGCCGGCAAGTGGCGACCAACATGGGACTGTCGGCATCGTTTCTGCCCAAGCCGGTGGTGGGTGTGAACGGCAGCGGCATGCACACGAATGTTTCCATCAGCGAGAACGGCAAGAACCTGTTCTGGGACGCCAAGGGCGAAGAGAAGCTCAGCAAGATGGGATGGGCATTTCTGGATCGCATCCTCACCCATGGCAACGACATTTGCCTGCTCTTGAATGCCAGTGTGAATGCGTACCGCCGGCTTGATCCGCACTTCGAGGCGCCGAACCAGATCAAGGCGTCGCCGGTCGACCGCGGATCGATGATCCGCATTCCCATCGGCAACGAGAAGAGCATGCGCGTGGAAGTGCGGTCGGTCGCTCCGGATGCGAATCCGTATGTGGTGATGCTGGCGATTTTCAAGACCGGTATCGATGGCGAAACAGCAAAGATCAAGAACCTGCGCCAAGCGGAACGCTACCTGCCGGATAACATCTATGACGCGCTCGCGAACTTCCGCAAAGCGGAGTGGACGACGAAACTTCTGGGCGAGGACGTGAAGGGGCGCTACGCGGATCTGAAGCAAGCCGCTGCGGACCGCTGCCCGCGGATGCTGGGAACTTTTGTTAAGGCACCCGAGGTGCAGTATCACCACGACGTTTATAACCAGTTCCTGTGGAATCTGTTCTAGAGCGACGCTGTTCCGCCTACGCCCTGGCCTGAAGGCTGGGGCGTTTTGCTTGTGGTGGATCAGGCTCGGTCCGCCGACCGTCCCCGCAGAGAACGCGCTGATCATGGTTGCCATGGCATTCGTTGTGGGGCGCTGGACAAAACTCTGCAGACGGCTAGACTGTGGGGACGCTCAGGAGGCACTCATGAAACGCATCTTCCCGGCATCCTGTTTGTTGGTGCTCGCGCTCGTGGCGGTTCGGGTTCCCGCCCAAGTGAATCCTTACAAAGATGGCACTCCGGGGGTTACGGGCTTTCGATCCGAAGTGCTGGCGGAAGTCATGATCCAGGAAGATAAGTTCACTCGCCTTGCTGAAGCTATCCCTGCGGAGAAGTACACGTGGCGGCCCGCGCCCGATGTACGCTCCTTCGCTGAGGTGTTCCTGCATGTCAGCGCCGCCAATTACAACCTCTACAAACTCGTTGGCACGCCTCCGCCGGCGGAGTTCGACGTCAAAGGATTCGAAAAATCGACGACTGACAAAGCGAAGGTAATCGCCACTCTGAAAGATTCCTTCGCACACGCCAAGAAAGCCATCACGGCCATGCCTGACGCCGATCTCGACAAGAGCATGGACTGGTTTGGCGGTAAGAATACCGAACGCGGAATTCTCCTGTTCATCGTGCGCCATGCCGCCGAGCACCTGGGGCAATCGATCGCCTATGCACGCGTCGTGGGCATTATTCCGCCCTGGGCGGAAGACGCGCAGAAGAAACAGCCTGAGAAGAAAGATCCTCCCCCGAAACAAAAGGAGTAAGCCACCCGGAGATCCGGTGGGTGTGCTAGATTCAGAAGTTTCATGGATCTCGCTCCCACCATCTCAACCCAGGGCTTGACCCGCCGCTTCGGCGAACTCCTTGCCGTGGACGGCGTCGATCTACGCGTCGCCCCGGGGCAATTCTTCGGCTTCCTCGGCCCCAACGGCGCGGGGAAATCGACCACCATCAAGATGCTGACCGGGCTGCTGGCGCCCAGCTCGGGACGAATCGAGATCCTCGGGCTCGATTTGGAGAAGAATCCAGTCGAAGTAAAACGGCAAATCGGCGTCGTCCCCGAGGGCATGGCCCTGTTCGGACGGCTGACTGGGTCCGAGTTCCTGAACTTCGCGGGACGCATGTATGGACTTGACCGCGAAACTGCGGCCAAGCGCTCCGCGGAACTGCTCGAGTTCATGCAGCTCGCCGATCAGCCGAAGAAGCTGGTAACCGACTACTCGCACGGCATGCAGAAGAAGCTGGCCATGGCGGCGGCCGTGATTCATGGACCGAAGGTGCTGTTTCTCGACGAACCATTCGAAGGTGTGGACGCCATCGCCGCCGGGACGCTGAAGGCGATGCTGCAAGGCATGATCGCGCGCGGAGCGACGATCTTTCTGACGTCGCACGTGCTGGAAATCGTGGAGCGGCTGTGCAGCCACGTCGCCATCATTCATCAGGGACGGCTGGTGGCGCAGGGATCGCTCGAGGAACTGCGCGCCGGTGTGGAGGCTCAGACGCCGGCGGGATCAGGGGACGAAGGTTCAACGCCCTCCGGCGAGAAGATGACGCTGGAACAGATCTTTCTGCGCACCGTGGGCGGCATGCGCCATAGCGATCAGGAGCTTTCTTGGCTGGGGTAAAGAGTTAGCTCGAGGAAGCCATCTCGCAATCGACTCGGCCCTCCTTCGCGCGTCGTTTGAACGCTCGGATCCGACGTGGATTTCGGTAGTGGTGCAGTTTCCAAACTGCACCACTACTGCATTTCCCGTCGGGGACCAGCTTGCCGAGACCAATCCCGTTCACAGTGATCTCAAGAAATCGAGAATGCTTTGCTGCTCTGTACTCGGAAGGCGGTGAAAACCCCGTACTACTTGATTCGCTTCCGATCCTTGAGAGGCATGCTCGTTAATAGCGTCCAACAAATCCGATGTTCTCCCGTCGTGCAGGAAAAACAACCTTTGTCCGATCCCCCACAACGGAGCTGTTCTGAATTCGTCGGCAGTTGCCATCCCTTGATTGACTCCGTCGGCCAGGTTATCGCCCATGTGATGCAATGCAAAATCGGAGAAGGGATGATACTGCACATAACTCATTCCCGTGTTGAAAGATTGAGAGGTAGTTAATGTTTGCGAGTGACACAACCCGCATCCGACTTTGTCAAACGCCTGGCGTCCAGCCTCAATGTCGTTGGTAGATGGAGCTGGAGTAGCGGGAGCAGACAGCCGGATGGCATCCACGAACGCATCCACGTCGGAGCCGCCGGCTTGGGAATGCGTATCCTCCGGGGTGGGATTGAAGACGCATCCTTGCACTACGTTTCTCTCGTTCGGCATGACGTCGTTGCTGATGCCCATCTCCACGTTATAGGCTTCCCCGGCGAAGATTGTTAGGGACTTGTTCTGGGCCTTCCAGCCGAATTTCATGATCGTTCCGTCGTTTCCGCTAAGGTTAAACCTTCCTCCGATTCCTAAACCTTGCCTTCTGTCGGCCGTACTGGCCGAGTTTGACTTCAACACAAAATCGGGTGTGTTATCCACCAAACCCAACCCAAACAGCGGCGTCGGAATGCGAAAGATCACGTTATTGGCGGCCAAATGAGCTGGGAAGTCAGGCTGCGGCAGATTGCAACCTGGAGCATCCGTCCTCCCCGCGATGGAAAACAGATCCTGTACTCCACCGTCCAGTGTTCCATCGCGATGCCGGATGAATCTGGCTTCTCTTACCGGACCATTGGGTGTAATAAATGACGGGATCGTATTCAATGCTCCCAATTCGGCCGCTGCCGCTATCTGCGGATTTTGCTGGGGAACCTGGGGACTTGACGGGCTGGGACTCGTGCAAAGGGTGGCAGGCTGGGAATGGCATGAGCCGCAACTCGTGCTGTTGAATCCCGGCCCAAGTCCTCCGTTGCCTTGCGGAACATCAGGTACTGGTTCATCTTCGATGAACTGAGCTATGCCGTTGGCGAACGCCGCTTGCCCAGTTGCGTTCAGAGTGGGATAAAATCCCCCAGCTCCTGCGGCGCCAGGCCTCGGTCCTGGATCTTTTGGTCCCTGACCAGCAAAACTAACTGTAATTAACGCAAACGCCAGCGCGACTGTCCTCCACCATTTCATGACCTGACTCCTTTTGGTTTGATCTCACGAAGCGACGATCAAGCTTCGGGGCCACGCATTCGGGATGCCACCACCTTCGACTCGGGCGGAGCAGCCCTCCTCCTCGCCATTTCGTATCTGCGGGCACGAGTAAGCACACCTCCGAGAGAGCACCGGAGTCGCTTTTGTGACACCGGCGCAATGTTTCTGCGCTCAGCTAGCTCTGTCGGCTCTTGAGGCCGAGACGAAGGGGGGATGTTCGTTCGCCCGGCCAGAACAGTCATCGGGGCACGCGTCAGGTCCGACGGTGCATTCTTTCTGTCCGAAGACTAGAAACTTAGAGAGAACTTAGATCGGAAGCGTCATTTCGTCAAGAACCGGAAGTGCACACGCACTTTTTCGTAGAGACAGTAAACCCAGCTACCAGCAGGCCATTCGGAGGACGGCCAGTAGTACACCAAGGCACGGGCCATTTATGAGATAGTGCAAGCAACATCTTTGCGAGAGTAACGCCCATGAGTGAACTCAGTCCCACGCTCCACACCCGCGCCCAACTGGCCGCCATTGCCGGAGTGCGCTGGCGGATGTTCGTCCACTCGCTGCGCACTTCCCGCGGCCAACTGGAGTTGATCTCGCGAATCCTGGTGGCGTTCGCGTTCGCCATCGGCGGACTCGGTGGCGCTGTCGGCATGGGCTTCGCGGCATCCTTGATGATCTCGGCAGGCAAGCCGGAGATGCTCGCGCTGCTGTTTTGGTTCGTGTTTATCTTCTGGCAAGTCTTCCCAATCATGGCGACCGCCTTCACCAACAATCCGGACTCCACGGACCTGCTGCGCTTTCCGCTCAGCTATCGCTCGTATTTTCTGGTGCGGTTGGCCTACGGCGCGGTCGACCCGGCAACCGCCCTGGGCAGCCTGTGGTCATTGGGAATTCTGGCAGGAGTAGGGTTTACGAAACCAGCTCTGCTGCCGTGGACTGCGCTGGTGTTAATGGTTTTTGCCGCCTTCAATCTTCTGTTTCTGCAGATGATCTTCGCCTGGGTGGAGCGCTGGCTGGCACAGCGCCGCACCCGCGAACTCATGGGTATTCTGTTCGTTCTGCTGATGCTGGGTTTTCAGTTGATCGGGCCGCTTACGGGACACTTCGAGAAGCAGGCCAGTCCGGACATGCAACGATACGTGGAACTTCTCGCTCGCGTACAGGGCTTCTTTCCGCCCGGCCTGGCCGCCGATGCTATCTCGCAAGGTCTGTATTCGCGGTTCATGCCGGGCTTCAGTTCTTTGGCGCTGCTGTTCGCTTTCGGGCTGGTCATTGGCTACTGCCTGCACGTACGGCTGCTGGCGCAGTATCGTGGCGAAAATTTGAGCGAAGTGACCGCCGCATCGGCTCCACCGAAAGACCGGTCGCTCCGGCTGGGCTGGAATCTGCCAGGATTCGCCACACCCGTATCGGCGGTCTTCGAAAAAGAAATCCGTTATCTCCTGCGCAGCGGCCCCATGCTGCTCACCCTGATCATGCCGATTTTTGTGCTCGTGATCTTCCGGTTTGGAGCGATGAACTCCGCCCGGCACTCCGGCACTTTCCTGACACACACGCCCGACATGGCGTTTCCGGCGGCTGCCGCATACACGCTGCTGATTCTCACCAATCTGGCCTACAACAACTTTGGCGGCGACGCCGGCGGCATCCAGTTCTTCTACGCGTCCCCGGTGAGTTTCCGTGAGATTGTGCTGGCCAAGAATCTGGCCCATGCCGGGATTCTGGCTGTGGAGGTTCTTGTAGCGTGGATCGTGGTCGGCTCTCTCTACGGCCGTCCCACGCTCGACGTCACCATCGCCTCGCTGGCCGGCCTGCTGTTTGCTGCACCGGTGAATTTTTCGGCGGGCAATCTGCTCTCGATCTACTCGCCCAAGAAATTGGATTATTCTTCCTTCGGACGTCAGCGTGCTTCCCAGATGACGGTGCTGATCAGCCTGGGAGTACAAATTTTCGTCGTGGGCGTGGGCGTCTTAGTGTTCTGGCTGGCACGGCACTACGGCAACTTCTGGATTGCAACCCTGCTCTTGCTGCTGTTGGCGGGAATTTCCCTCTGGGCTTATCGGATGATTCTTAGTGGTATGGATGGTTTGGCGCTGGCTCGACGGGAGACGCTGGTTGCCGAACTCTGCCGCGCGTAGCGGCCCTTGGCACTATTCGGACGTTTGAAACTCCATGTTTTCGTCGACCGAAAGCTGTGCGGGCGTGCCAGAAGTGTCATCACCGGATCGGGTAGCGACTACCCGAAAGCCACTGGAACTGGTCTGAACCTCGTAGGTATACGGAGGACGCTGCCGGGCCAGGGTGATGTAGTTTGTTGAGATCAGTTCGTCGAGGGAGGCGTATTTGCCTTCGCTGGCGAAGCACCGGCGCTCGGCCGTGGCAATACTGATCAGATCGCTTCTTACGCCGGTGATGTTGATGGCGGCCTTGGGGCTGTTCGCCCCGGCGGGAGCAGAAGAACTCTGCGCCTGCCTGGAATAAATGTACATCCCAACAGCCAGTACAATGACGACGCTGAGAAAGCCGAACAGGCGGCTCATGGGTCCCTCCCTGAAGGCAATTGCACCGCGAAACGGGGCTGCTGACAAGTAACCAGAGGGCAGCGACCTGCCCGTGTCTGACCCGATCAGGTGCAAGCGTCACTGAACCTTATGACTTCGCAGAACCGGACTTCTGTGTCACACCGTCGTCAAGTCCCTTGGACCCTTATTGGAAGCGATGTCCGTGGCCGGCCCTTTGCCCCTATCCTCTGTGTGATATGCTTCCGCGACTCTTTTCGTGAGACGTAGGGTGGCTTAATCCGCCCTGCCTGCCGCTGGCTCGCGACGCATGGAGACGGAGGTCTACCTCATATGCGAACTTCCCGTTTAAAAGCTCTGCTTTTCGGTCTGCCGGTGGCCAGCGTGCTCGCGCAGGCACCGGCGTTGCAAATGAATGTTGTGTACGTGTGCTCCGACGGACAAAGCTTCAAAGTTTTCGCGTGCGACAACACCACGGGCGCCTGCGATTATCAGAACTATAAGAAGGGGCAGGCGTATCAGCGAGGGGAAGCGCTCCGCGTACAACTGGCCGCTTTGCTCCCGGCGAAATGCCATGCGCAAACGCCGGCTGAAGCGCAGGCTGACCCTCACCGGGGGGAGATTCCGCCTGCGCCTTCTCCGTTTAAGGCGCGGGCGAGTGCTGGCAGCAACGGTTCAGTATCCCCAGCTGCGGTCAATTCGCAGACAGGGCCTGGCCCCGGCGGATTCAAGGTCGGCGACACGGTGCGCGTTTTGATCGACGGCTGGCAGGAAGCCAAGGTCATCGAGGTCCACGGCCGTTCGTACGTGGTCCATCTGCCGAATGGGATTAACGTTTCAAAACTCTGGCCGTTCGAAGTGCACCGGCTCGGAAAACTCACGGCGGAGGATCACGCGGCGGGGCAATACGATCTCCACGATCGCGTGCAAGTTCTGGTGAACGGCCGCTGGATGGAGGGTGAGATCCGTGGACAGAATAATGTCAACATGTACGACATTAAGGTGCCCGGCGTAGATACGGGCTTCGGGTCTGACATCGTGAACACGACCCCCGACAATATCCGCATGTCGACCACGCCGGCGCCTCCACCTCCCGCCCAACGGGCGGCCGGGCAACCTCCCAAGCCGGGACTCACGAGCTGCGCCGGCAAGTATGAAGGCCGCTGGGAGCACGTCTCGGGCATGGGCGGCATGAAGGTCGTTTTCCGTTCCGGCAAGGCAACGATAACCGAAGGATTAGGCGGTGAGATGCTGTTCGATTGCTTCACCGGCGACGGCAAGGTCGTCTTTTACAAGGCCGGTTCCTTCATACCCTTTTCCTACGACTTGGACATCAACAACGACGGAACGCTGCAGACGCCCCTCGGGGCTATCAAGAAAATGGGCAATTGATGGAGCCTGCTCCGCGCAGCCTGGCCGGCAGAACCGGCGAGTTGCGGAAACAGTCGTGGGGCACTTAGAATGCAGTGCTCGCAAGCGAGTCATCCGTTTCACACCCTGGAGGCAATATGAAAGCAAGAACAGTCGTATTGACGCTGGTAACGCTCTTTGTCGGCCTGACGATGTGTTTCGCCCAAAACCCTAACCTGGGCACTTGGAAGCTTAACGAAGCCAAGTCGAAGTTAGGTGCTGGGCTCCCGAAAAATCTTACGGTAAAGTACGAAGCCGTCGGCGACAAAATAAAAGCCACGGTGGATGGTGTCGACGGTCAAGGGACGCCCACCCACAACGAGTGGACGGGTAAGTTCGACGGCAAAGACTATCCGGTCACCGGCGACCCTACTTCAGACGCGCGAGCGATCAAGCAGATCGGCGACCGTACCCTGGAGTTGACCGTCAAGAAGGGCGGCAAGGTTACTATGACCGGTCGGATCGTAGTCGCTGCCGACGGCAAGAGCCGCACCCTCACCGCTAGCGGAACCGATTCGATGGGCATGAAGGTGGAGGGCACTTCCGTCTACGACAAGCAGTAAGTTAATCGCTGACCACAGCACTGACGCTCTTCCGCCGCGTTATTCCAGGCGGAAGGGCTTTGTTTTTCGGGGCCGATGTAACACAAGCCGGCACTCACTTCTTTTCCGGATTCGCTACAAACCTGTAGCCCACGCCGCGAACCGTGAGCAAATGGCGGGGTTGCGCGGGATCATCTTCGATATAGCGCCGCAGCCGCACCACAAAGTTGTCGATGGCGCGAGTGTCCGTGTCTTCGTGCAGGCCCCAGACCTCTTCGAGAATCTCTTTGCGGGAAACGACCTTCCCGTCGCTTCGCACCAGATGGCGCAGCAGTTCCGACTCCATCAGCGTCAGGCGAGTGACGTTGCCCGCGGTACGCAATTCCAGAGTGCCGAAGTCGATGGTTCTACCGCTGAAAGAGAATGTTCCGAAGTCGCTGATTGTGCGCGGGTCGGATGCGGGATTAGCGGCGTCAAGAGCAGCATCGGGATTCCCTGCTGGCTGCGCGGCTCGCATCCACTGGCTGCGGCGCAGCAACCCCTGCAGGCGCGCCAACAGAATCGACAGATCAAACGGCTTGGGCAAATAGTCGTCCGCGCCCGCGGCAAATCCCTTGAGCACATCTTCGGGGCGGCTGCGGGCGGTCAGCATGAGCACCGGCACATAGTTCCGCGCGGCGCGTAGCTCTGAAACCACGCTGAAGCCATCCTTACCCGGCAGCATGATGTCGAGCACGATGGCATCAAAGTTCTCTTTCTTGTTGAGCAGGCGGTCGGTGGCGGTTTCTCCATCGCCCACGACTTCGGCGGAATAGCCTTCGGCTTCCAGATTGAAGCGCAGACCTTGCGCCAGATGGGCTTCATCCTCGACCACGAGAACCCGGCTCATTCGATCGACCTCGGCAGTTCCATGGTGATGGTGGTGCCCTGGCCTTCGCCCGGGCTCTCAGCGAAAACCTTGCCGCCGTGCTTCTGTGCAATCGATTTCACAATGAACAGGCCCAGCCCGGTTCCTTTCACGTGCGCCAGCGAGCGGTGGCTGACGCGGTAGAAGCGCTTGAAGATGCTCTTCACATCGTCGGGACGAATCCCGACCCCGTGGTCCTGCACGCTGAGCACGATACGCTTTTCGTCGGGCATATTCAGGCGCACGCGCACATCCACGTGGTCGCCGGAGTACTTGACGGCATTGTCGAGAACGTTGAAGACAGCGGTACGGAGGTCTTCATCACTGCCCAGAACGCCAGCCCCTCCGCCATTGCCCGGCATCTCCTCGTAGCGAAAAGCTTCCAGCGGCAGATGATGGCGGGTGCGGGCGGCGTCCATGCATTCGCGCACGACTTGTCGGAAGTCGACGGCGGACTTCTCCCGCCCGGCCTTCCTGTCTCCAGCGCGCCCGGCGCGCAGCACCTGCTCCACAGTCTCGGTCAGGCGATCGGTGTCGCTAAGCATCACGCGGTAAAACTCCTGTTTCTGGGCTTCCGGCAGGTCGCGGCGCTGCAGGGTTTCCAGATGCAGTCGGATGGAGGCGACCGGCGTCTTCAATTCGTGGGTAACGGCATTGATGAAGCTGTCGTGCTGCTCGCTGCGCCGGATTTCACGAACCAGGAAGCTGGTGTTCACGATCATGCCAGCGATGATCAGCGCAAAAAAGATGATGCCGAAAAACAGCAGCACTCCCTCGCGCCAGTTGAGGATGATCCATCCGACATTGAGGGCAACCGCCAGCGCCACCAGGCCGATGCCCAGACAAAGAAAGAAGACGACGGTTCCGCGGCGGCTCGTGATGCGCATGGCGTCACGCTGATTTTACAGCGTTTGGCGCCTTCGACCTTGGAACATTCGAGCAGCGCTGGCTATAAAAACAAATCTTAAACACAGGGGACACAGAGGAAGGCAGAGTAAACATGGGAAGGTCTACCCTGTGCACCTCTGTGTCCCCTGTGTTTAAGATTTGTTACCTCCGCCAGCAAAAAGCCCCGACCGGCGAAGGTCGAGGCCCAGTTCCATCGGGAGTTCTGGTAAATCTAGTCCCCCGCCGCCACGCCCTCTGGCAGACCACCCGTAACCAACCGTCCGTTCGGGGCCGCAACCAAGCCGTTTTCCAGGTCAGCCAGCGTTACGCGCTTGATGTCCCAAGCCAAGCCGAGCGTCTTCAGCGCCCAGATACCGTACCAGTTCATGTCGACCTCATACCAGGCGAAGCCGTGCTGCGCCGCGGTCGGATGCGCGTGGTGATTGTTGTGCCAGCCTTCTCCGAAGGTCAGCAACGCCACCCACCAGCTATTGGTGGAAAGATCGCGCGTCGTAAAGCGGCGCGTGCCCCAGGAATGCGTGGCTGAATTCACCAGCCAGGTAGCGTGCAGGCCAACCACCGTTCGCATGAAGATGCCCCACATCAGAAATGGAAATCCGCCGATAGCGAGCAGGATGACACCCAGCACAATCATGGGTACGTAATGATACTTTGTAATCCAGACGTGAAATTTATCTTTAGCAAGGTCGGGAACGTAGCGAGCCAGCGTGGTCGTGTCATGGTGCATGGACTTGCCCATGAGGATCCAGCCCATATGCGCCCACCATTTTCCCTCGATGGGCGAATGCGGGTCGCCATCCTGGTCCGAAAACTGATGATGAATGCGGTGCGTCGCTACCCAGAAAATTGGCCCGCCTTCGAG
>OCZU010000362.1_pt1 | contig 32068 bp, 36 predicted proteins | sample 1539001 | NCBI WGS metagenome assembly OCZU01 (sample SAMEA3539306, study PRJEB22396) | soil metagenome | biome: tundra; feature: field; material: soil | place: USA | collected 2010-05 | depth 0.15 m | reverse complement strand
GGGTGCCGCACTCACGGTGAACATCGGCTTGCTCGGGTTGCAGTATCTTTGTACCAATGGCGGGACCGGCTACTTCCCGGCGCGCATGCTGCGCCAGCATGAACTCGCGGGTCGGCTACATCGCGTCACCGGTGCGCCGGAATTCCGGCTGTCCGCCTATCTGTGCTTTCCCTCGAACTCAGACTCCACGCTGCTTGCACTTGCCTTAGACACGATACGGCGCGTGGCCGCCGACGCAGCGTGAGCGCACGCCCGTAATGTATCGCCAACATCGATATCATCCCCGATTATTTCTCGCTTGTCTGATGCGCAGTCCCGACCTAGTCTTCGCCGAGAGGTTTTCGGACACCCAGCGGCGACTGTAACCGTATCGCCAGGGCTCGAAGTGCATCGGGCGTAGGCTGCCGATTACGCAAAGCTGCTCATGTCGGGAAGGAAACGATGAGCCTACTGCAGGGAACCTGGGCAATCGTGCTCGCAGCGGGCGACGGCACGCGACTGTCGACCCCATTCTGTTCTTCATCGATATCGCCAACCGCGCCGTGAACATCGCGGGTATCACTCCTCATCCCGACAGCCGGTGGATGACACAGATCGCGCGGAATCTCACCGACCTGAACGACGGCTTCCTTCGCGGCAAGCACTATTTGATTCTTGATCGGGATACGAAATACTCAGACGCATTCTGTAGCGTTCTCGTGCGCGAAGGCATTCAAGTCATTCGACTGCCGCCGCGATTGCCCAATTTGAATGCTTTCGCAGAGCGGTTCATGCGTTCAATTAAAGAGGAGTGTTTGAGCCGGATGATCTTCTTCGGACCGGCGTCGCTTCAGCACGCAGTCCGCCAGTTCATGGCGCACTATCATACCGAGCGCAATCACCAGGGCCTGGAAAACCAAGTTCCACAGCCCGCATCCGTCACCGCCCTACCCCATCATCCCGTTCAACGCCGACAGCGCCTCGCCGGAACGCTCAGCTACTACCATCGGGCCGCAGCCTGACGAATGTCGATTGCTTTTTTGGACAATTCGCCCTCGACGACCTGAGGTAACGACATGATTCGCGCTCGTGATCTCGTTCAGGCCGAAAGGCCGCCTGAACGAGAGATTGAGTCGGCTGCGACTGGCAAGTTCCGGGCCGTCCGGATCCGGCTATTCATGCACCGATCATTGTTTCTTGGTATGCGGCCGCACAGAGCGACTGAGGACGGCGCGGCATTCTGCTCAGCTGGGCGCCGCTGTTCGCAGTGGCTGCCCCATTAGCAGCCAATTCGTGAAGGGACCATCGATGGCGATAGTAGTTTCCAATCTTCACATGTCTGCGGGCGAAAAACCGGAAACAGCAGACGCTCCGCTGCCTTCCGTCGTTACCCTGCGCGGCCTCGATTGGTTGAACTTCTTTCTCGCGGACGTCCAGACAGGAGTCGGGCCATTCCTCGCGATTTACCTTGCTGCTTACGGGTGGAACGAAGAACGCGTTGGAGTCGCGCTCACCGTGGGCGGAATCGCCGGAATCCTAGCCCAAACACCCGCTGGAGCCTTGGTTGACCAGGTGCACCAGAAGCGCACCCTGATCGCCGCCGCGATCGGTGCGCTGGCCTTAGGGGCGCTGCTGATTGCGTTCGTACCGACCTTTTGGTCCGTCATGTCGGCCCAGGTCCTGATAGGCTCTACCTCAAGCATTTTCGGGCCGGCCATCTGTGCCATTTCGCTCGGAATCGTCGGTCACCATCTGTTCGACGCCCGGCAGGGACGTAATCAATCGTTCAACTCTGCCGGCAACGTCGTCGCCGCTGTCGCAATGGGCCTTCTCGGATACTTCGTCTCCAACCGCAGCATTTTCTTTTTCGTTGCGGTTTGCACGCTCCCGACCCTCTTCGCTCTACGCAAAATCCGCGCCGATGAGATCGATTACGAGCGAGCACGCGGCGCAAAACAAGATGTGGACGACGGCAAACCTGTTGGGGCGGCCGTGCTTCTGAAGGAGCGTCCTCTGATCATCTTCCTGATCTGCGCGGTGATGTTTCATTTTGCGAACGCCGCCATGTTGCCTCTCCTAGGGGAAATGCTCGCCAAGGGCCATGGACGAAACTCCATGATGTTCATGTCCGCATGCGTCGTGACCACGCAGTTCGTCATCACCATAATCGCCGCCTGGTCCGGACGAAAAGCGGGCTCGTGGGGAAGAAAACCGTTGCTGCTGATCGCCTTTGGCGTACTGCCAATACGCGCGGTTCTTTACACACTCACTAGCAACACGGTTGCATTGGTCGCGATCCAAATCCTCGATGGCGTTGGGGCAGGAATATTCGGTGTGGTCTCGGTACTGGTGATTGCGGACCTGACACAAGGATCAGGTCGATTTAATATCACCCTTGGAGCGATCGGTACGGCAGTCGGCATCGGCGCAGCTCTGAGTCAAACGATCGCCGGTACGATTGTTCATCATTTTAGCTTCGATGCGGGATTCCTGTTCCTTGCCGCGATCGCAGCGACGGCTTTCGGCGTTCTCTACTTCTTTATGCCAGAAACACGAGAAAAGCACTTCCTCAACGAGTACCTATGAGCACTATTTTTCTATTGATGCTGTCGAACGTATTCATGACCTTCGCTTGGTATGGGCACCTGAAGTACGGCCACGACTGGCCCCTGTGGCAAGCAATCCTCGTCTCCTGGGCAATCGCACTGTTCGAATATTGTCTTGCGGTGCCCGCCAATCGCTTCGGCTTCGTGCAGTTCTCAGGATTTCAACTCAAGATCATTCAAGAGGTGATCACGATTTCGGTCTTCATCGTGTTCGCGATTTTCTTCCTAAAAGAGAAACTCGCTTGGAATTATCTCGTGGCCTTTGCCTTCCTTGGCATCGCTGCATTCTTCGCCTTTGCGTTCAAGGCACCCGGAGCCGTCGTCTGAAGACGGACTTCGCTAGGGGGTTTACCGAACTCTACCGCGGAAACTCTGCGGGACGCCAACGACTGCTTGCTGCCGACCTCGACCCGTCACTGCTATGGGTTGACGTCATCTTGTTCAAGTTGTAGTTTCCCCAAGTGGGGATCGAGTTCCCCATGAAACGCCTGCTGGGCTGATGACTCCTACCGTGCGCAGTTGCTGTGCATTTGAAGGGTGGCTCTCAGCATGCTAATTCCGGACCCGTCGGCACCCTATTGGTGGTGGATATTGATTCGGAATTTGAACGCGAGCGACTGCGCGACTGGCGCCGCCCCAGGCACTTTGCGCGCGAATGCCGCTGATATCCAAACGACGTGCGCGGCTCCTGTTGCTATCCCATTGCATCCCGTGCGGATTGCCCGCGATCGATCCTAAAGCAATGCGACACCTCATCCATGCCGCCCACGGTCGCGTCGGTTGGCTGACCGAATGCATGCGTCGCCTGGAAAATCCAACCTATTGGAGCGGCGGTCGCCTGCATGTCCGAGCGCTGTGCATTGATGCCGAAATTGCGATCCGCGAAGGCGGCTGCGGCCCTCGCAGGCGGTCTATGCGCGTAGATCGGTGCTTGGCGCACACAATGAGCAAAACGGTCGGCGAAATGCCGACGGAAAAGCGCGCCAAGATCGCTCTCAACTTTGAAAGACACGGTTGAACACTTGCGAATCCGGACTACCGCGCGTGATTGCCGCAGTCGTCATCGCAGGTGTCGTAACCAGGCCTTCTGGGAGGGCGATTGAACATGACCTTAATGCTTTAAGCGTCCGCGTCTGAGAATACTCGGAAATGCCATCCTTGACAATACGATGATACTCGTAATATGGTATCGCCATGAAAACACCCGCAGTCATTGAGGCACTTGGCGCCCTTGCCCACGAGCACCGGCTCGCAATTTACCGATTGCTCGTGCAGCGGGGCCCCGAAGGATTGCCGGCCGGCACCGTTGGCCAACGCATCGGGCTGGTGCCGTCCTCGCTGACTTTCCACTTGCAGAATCTTCAGCGCGCTGGCCTGATTACGCAGCGCCGCGATAGCCGTCAACTCATCTACTCCGCCGACTTCACCGTGATGAATGGGCTAGTCGGCTACTTAACCGAGAACTGCTGCGGCAACGGCGCCGCTGAGTGCTGCGCGCCGGCCGTTCCTGCGAAGGCCGCCAAACGGGCGGCCAAGGTCGCATAAACGCCCATGACCGAGCCGCTCATGATCCGTGGACGCCCGCCCCGATCGACGGCGGCGGCGTTGCTTCAAGCGCAAGAGTTGCCTGTCACGGATATCACGGATGAGCATTTAGAACACTTCTTCTTCGTCGGCTCCGATGGCTCGCCTACCGGGCTCGTCGGGCTTGAAATATATGGCGCCGATGCACTGCTGCGATCACTCGTCGTCGGTGAGCACGCCAGGAGCAGAGGCTTGGGATCGTCGCTCGTCGAGCATGCGGAGCAATACGCATCATCGAAGAGCGTCCGATCGATTTACCTTCTAACGACCACGGCAGAAGCGTTCTTCAACCGCCTGGGCTATGAGCGCATTGATCGCTCGCAGGCGCCGCCCTCCATCGAACGAACGCGCGAGTTCGCGAGCCTCTGCCCGGCGAGCTCGGCGTTCATGGTGAAATTCCTTTAACCCCCGGGGTGATTTATGAAACGACTCCATGTGCATGTCAGCGTGAAGGATCTTGCCGCCTCGATCCGTTTTTATCAGACCCTGTTCGGCGCAGTGCCCTCAGTCACAAAGCCCGACTATGCCAAGTGGATGCTTGAGGATCCGCGGGTGAACTTCGCAATCTCAATACGCCGTCAACCGGTGGGAGTCAATCATCTGGGCTTCCAGGTAGACACCGATGAGGAGCTGCGTGTCATGCGTGCGCAGCTGGAAGCGGCGGATGCGAGAATGCTTGAGGAAAGCGAGCAGCCTTGCTGCTACGCCAAATCCGACAAATATTGGGTCACTGACCCGACCGGAATCGCGTGGGAAACCTTCCACACCCTTGGGAGTATCCCGGTCTACGGAGAGGACACGCCGGTCATCAACCACGGCGCGTCGACCGTCCCTGTCGAGAGCCAAGCGGCGCAATGCTGCGTACCGGCTCAGAGACCTGAACCCGCGGCGAGTTGCTGCGCGAAATGACCGCGGACATAGCTTACAACGTCCTTTTCTTATGCACCGGCAACTCGGCGCGAAGCATATTGGCGGAATCAATCATCAACAAACTGGGCAAAGGCAAGTTCCGCGGTTTCAGTGCCGGCAGTCACCCCAAGGGTGAAGTGCATCCGATCGCACTCGCACTGCTTCAGCAGTTGAATTTTCCGACCGAAGGCCTGCGCAGCAAAAGTTGGGACGAATTCGCGGCACCCAATAGTCCGCGCCTCGACTTCGTATTCACGGTCTGTGCCAACGCTGCCGGCGAGGTGTGCCCTTACTGGCCTGGTCAACCGATGACGGCACATTGGGGAATCCCGGATCCGGCCGCGGTCGAGGGAACGGATGTCGACAAGAGCTTGGCGTTTCGCCAGGCTTTTAAATCGATGCAGACCCGGATCAACTTGTTTCTGAGCCTGCCGCTCGCGAGCATCGATAAAATGCGCCTCCAGCAGCGGATCGATGCCATTGGCAAGACGCCACCCGAGCCGTCATCAGGATGAGCGTCTTTGAGCGTTATCTGACGATCTGGGTATTCCTCTGCATCATCATTGGGATTGCGCTGGGACAGTTCCTTCCTGGCGTCTTTCAAGTCGTCGGCGGCCTCTCGGTCGCTCAGGTCAACTTACCGGTCGGCATCCTCATTTGGGTCATGATCATCCCGATGCTGGTCAAGGTGGACTTCGGCGCCTTGGGGGAAGTGCGCCGACACATGAAAGGCATTGGCGTGACGCTGTTCGTCAATTGGCTGGTCAAACCGTTCTCGATGGCGCTCCTCGCGTGGCTGTTCATACGACACTTATTCGCCGCGCTCCTGCCGGCGGATCAACTCGATAGCTATATCGCGGGCCTGATCTTGCTTGCGGCAGCACCCTGCACGGCCATGGTGTTTGTATGGAGCCGGCTGACCAATGGGGATCCGCTATTCACCCTCTCGCAAGTAGCCCTCAACGACAGCATCATGGTGGTTGCGTTCGCACCGTTGGTTGGCCTGTTATTGGGGATATCCTCGATTACCGTTCCCTGGGGCACCTTATTGACCTCGGTGGTGCTCTATATCGTCATTCCGGTCGCTTTCGCGCAGCTGTGGCGTAGATCGCTGCTGAAGCGCGGTACTGCCGCGTTTGATGCCGCCATGCATCGCATCGGACCTTGGTCAATCAGCGCGCTGCTCACAACGCTTGTTCTGCTGTTCGCCTTCCAGGGCGGGGAAATTCTGCAGCAGCCGCGCGTAATCGCTCTGCTCGCAGTGCCGATCTTGATTCAGGTGCTGTTCAACTCGGCTCTCGCCTATGGCTTGAATCGCGCCGTAGGCGAGAAGCACAACGTCGCTTGCCCCTCGGCGCTCATCGGCGCGTCGAACTTCTTCGAGCTCGCGGTGGCCGCTGCCATCAGTCTGTTCGGATTTCACTCCGGTGCGGCACTTGCGACGGTTGTCGGGGTGCTGATCGAGGTCCCGGTCATGCTGCTGGTCGTGAATATCGTCAACCGATCCAAAGACTGGTACGAACACACCGGAATTCCTACGGCCGTAAAGCTATGACCGATATCACCATCTATCACAACCCTGCTTGCGGCACGTCCCGCAACACGCTCGCGCTGATTCAAAACGCGGGTGTGGAACCGACGATTATCGAGTACCTAAGAACTCCGCCGGATCGGGCGACACTCGAGTCGTTGATTCAGCGCATCGGCATTCGTCCGCGCGAGCTGCTTCGGCAAAAGGGCACGCCCTATGACGAGTTAGGTCTTGGCGCGGATCACTGGACAGATGCGCAGCTCATTGACCAGATGTTGGCGCACCCCATCCTGATAAATCGGCCGATCGTGGTAACGCCCTGGGGCGTCAAGCTGTGTCGGCCGTCAGAGGCTGTCTTGGACATTCTTCCGCTGCCGCAAAAAGGGCCGTTTGCAAAAGAAGACGGGGAGCCGCTGATCGATTCCAACGGGCGCCGCGTTCGCTGAATTTCTGCCAACCCCAAGCGATCTGGCTTCCGAGGAAAACGATATGACTACTCCACAATTTCGTTGGTGCTCATCCCTCCTCGCCTTGGCCGTTGGCGGTGCGCTCGGCGCGTGCGGCACATCCGCCAAGCCGGCGGGCTCGGCCGGCCCGTTCTCCGGGACAATCACAGTCGACGGATCGACCACGGTGTTCCCGCTCTCTAAAGCGATGGCGCAGGCGTTCCACGAAGCAAACCCCGGCGTGCAACTAGCAGTCGAATTCTCCGGTACCGGGGGCGGATTCAAGAAATTCTGTGCGGGCCTAATTGATGTCGCTGGCGCTTCGCGCCCCATCGATTCGCCCGAGAGCGAACAGTGCAAGGCTCAGCATATCGAGTACATCGAGGTACCCGTCGCATTCGACAGCCTCGCCGTGATGGTCAATCCCAAGAATACATTCGTCGATTGCCTGACCGTTAATGAACTGAAAGCTGTTTGGGAACCGACGGCGGAAGGCAAGATTAGCCAATGGAAGCAGATCAGGCCAAGCTTTCCGGCGCAGCCGCTGGCGCTATTCGGTCCGGGAAAACTTTCCGGGACATTTGACTATTTTACATTGGCAATTCTGGGCACCAGCGGCAGCAGCCGCGGCGACTACACGAAAAGCGAAGACGACATGGTCATCGAGCGTGGCGTCGCGGCGGAACCGAATGCGCTGGGCTACTTCGGCTACGCTTATTATCAAGCTTACAACGATCAGTTGAAGGTTGTCGCCGTCGACAACGGTCACGGCTGCATTTTGCCGAGCGCGCAAACGGTCGCGGACGGGACCTACCAACCGCTGTCCCGTCCATTATTCCTCTACGTCAATCTAGCGGCGGCCGCACGCCCAGAGGTCAAAGCTTTTACCCGATTCTATCTTGCGCCCGCAAGCACGCAAATCGTGACAAAGGTCGGGTACGTACCTCTGCCAACGGCTGCGCTGATAACGCAAGCCGCGCGATTCGAAAAAGGCGTAACCGGCTCGGCTTTGGGTGGCCGCGGTGCAATCACTGGAATCGCGCTGAGTTCGTTCGACTCGGACGACAAAGAGAGGGACCGCATCCGATCCGAACTCGTGCAGTAGCGAGTACGGCCGACGACATCCAGATATTTTGCGGGGTCCGTTGCGTGATCAGGTGATCGCTGTCGAGCTTGGTACCTAATGGACGGCCGTATCGGAAGCATAGCGGAACTCGGCGGCGCCCGTACTGTCGAATAGCAGAGGCCTGCTCCCCGCCTGTTCTTCGGCGATGTTTCTAGCGCATGCGTCCGGATCTGCCTCCGTCGAATTTCCGCCTCGAGCGCGTCTTCGGGAATTGCGCCAGATGGGAGTCATTCCAACAATATTCGGCAATGATCACCCAGCGCTCCACCTGCTGGTTTGCGCCGTATTTATCGCGGAGGCGGTCTTGCGGCGCGGCGCCCGATCGCGGGACATAGCGTGGGGGCCTCAAAGGAGCAATAAGGACAACTCCCTACGAATCAGTACATTTGCATAATTGCGCAATCAAGAAAGATTCCGTAGTGTTCGCCGCTGTGAATATCCTGAAGTCTAAAGTGCCGTTTCGAAGGTCGCGCCCCGGGAGGCCGACGAATCTCGCGCACGCGGGCCGCGATGTATCCGCGGCGCTCGCACTCAAGGCGGTTCTGCTTTTCGCGATCTACTTATTATTTTTCGGCCCAGCACATCGCTCGCCGTCGGATGCCGCGGCTACCGCCAATGCCCTGATCGGAACGAGCACGCCAAAGGATGCTCCATGAATTCAACGGACCTCGTCGATCTGTCGCGGCTGCAGTTTGCGGCCACGGCGATGTACCACTTTCTGTTCGTGCCGCTGACGCTCGGCCTTTCGATCCTGCTCGCAATCATGGAGAGCATCTTCGTAATGACCGGGCGAACGATTTGGCGCGACATGACGCGATTTTGGGGCATCCTGTTCGGCATCAATTTCGCGATGGGTGTCGCCACCGGCATTACGATGGAATTGCAATTCGGCACCAATTGGGCCTACTACTCCCACTATGTCGGCGACATCTTCGGCGTACCGCTCGCGATCGAGGGCCTGATGGCGTTCTTCCTCGAAGGCACGTTCATCGGACTGTTTTTCTTCGGGTGGGATCGCCTGAGCCGCGGCCAGCATCTCATTGTCACGTGGCTGGTCGCGATCGGCAGCAACTTGTCGGCGCTTTGGATCCTTATCGCCAACGCTTGGATGCAGAATCCGGCGGGTGCTCACTTCAATTCCAGTACGATGCGCATGGAACTCGATTCGATCCGCGACGTTATTTTCAATCCCGTCGCTCAATCCAAGTTCGTACACACGGTCAGCGCGGGATATGTGACCGGTGCGGTATTCGTGCTCGCGGTCAGCGCCTGGTACCTGCTCAAGGGGCGGCATATTGAGTTCGCGAAGCGCTCGGCGACGGTCGCGATCGGCTTCGGCTTGGCCGCGGCGCTATCGGTCGTCGTGCTCGGCGATGAGAGCGGCTACAGCGTCACCGAGCATCAGAAAATGAAGCTCGCCGCGATCGAGAGCGAGTGGCACACGGAGCCCGCGCCGGCGTGGTTCACGATCTTCGGGCTTCCGGACATGGCGACCCGCGAGACGCATGCCCGAGTCCAGGTTCCGTGGATGCTGGGCCTGATCGCAACGCGATCGGCCGACAAGGAAGTGCCGGGGATCTTCGAGCTCGTCGAGCATGCCAAGCAGCGCATCGTCAATGGAATCCCGGCGAGCACTGCGCTGCGCACGCTGCGGCAGAGTCCCAACGACCTCGCGGCCCGAGCGGTACTCAAGGATCATTCCGAGGACCTCGGCTACGCATTGCTGTTGCGCAAGTACGTCGATGACCCGGCGCAGGCAACGGCCGCGCAAATCGACAAAGCGGCGTGGGACACCGTTCCCTCGGTCGCACCGATATTCTGGACGTTCCGCGTCATGGTGGCGCTCGGTTTCTCTTTCATCGCGCTGTTCGCGGTCGGCTTCTACCTCGCCGCGCGCCGAGCTCTCGCGCAAAGCCCGGCGTTCTTGAAGATTGCGCTGTGGACGCTGCCGCTGCCGTGGCTCGCCGCCGAGCTGGGCTGGTTCGTCGCGGAGCATGGCCGGCAGCCCTGGGCGATCGAGGGCGTATTGCCGACGTTTCTTGCGGTTTCGCCGATTCCGGCCTCGAGCGTTGCCTTGAGTCTCGCAGGATTCGTGATCTTTTATACGGTACTCGCGGGATTTGACGTGTTTCTGCTCAAGAAATACATCAAGCTCGGACCCGGCGCGGGCTCAGCTCCCCGCGCTGCCGCCAATGACAGCGCCGGCGGCTTCATCCCTGCCGACCTACGGCACTAGGAGTAATCGTGTTCGACTTCGAAACTTTGAAAGTCATCTGGTGGCTGCTGCTCGGCATTCTATTGATCGGCTTTGCGATCATGGACGGCTTCGACCTGGGCGCCGCGATGCTGCTGCCGTTCGTCGCGCGCAGCGACACGGAACGGCGCGTCGTGATCAATACCGTCGGGCCCGTCTGGGAAGGCAACCAAGTCTGGTTGATCCTCGGAGGAGGCGCAATTTTTGCCGCGTGGCCGGCACTGTACGCGGCGAGCTTCTCGGGATTCTACTTGGCAATGATGCTCGTGCTCGTGGGGCTGATCTTGCGGCCCGTGGGATTCAAGTTCCGCAGCAAGATGCCCGGTGCGCGCTGGCGTTCGAGCTGGGATTGGGCATTGTTCGTTGGCGGTGCCGTGCCCTCGCTCGTGTTCGGCGTCGCGATGGGAAATCTGCTAGTTGGCGTCCCGTTCAGCTTCGATGCCGAATTGCGTGCAAGCTATGCGTTCAATCTCTTTGACCTCTTGAATCCGTTCGCGATACTCTGCGGTCTCGTCAGCGTCGCGATGCTACTGACGCATGGCGCGGTCTATTTGACGATCAAGACCGACGGTGCGGTCGCGCAACGGGCGCGAACGGTGTCGCGATTTGCGGCCTTGGCTTGGGTGCTGCTGTTTACAATCGCCGGCCTCTGGCTCTGGCAGAGCCATTTCGGCTACGCGATCACGGCAGGGGCGCTGCCCGGCGGCGAACCTGATCCTCTCGCCAAATCCGCGATTGCGCGCGGCGGCGCATGGCTCGCGAATTACGGCCGATGGCCGGCCACCGGGCTCGTGCCGGCGATCGGATTGGCGGCACCGCTGCTGGTGGCGGCACTCGCAGGCGCCCGGCAACGGCTCACGGTGTTCATCGTGAGTGCTTTCGGCATCGCCGGCGTCATCGGTACGATGGGGGTCAGCCTGTTTCCCTTCTTGCTGCCCTCCTCGTCGCATCCGCAAAGCAGTCTGACCGTCTGGGATGCATCGAGCAGCCACCGAACGCTCGGCATCATGCTGCTGGCCGTGATCATTTTTCTGCCGATCGTGCTCGCCTACACGGGCTGGGTTTATCGCGTGATGCGCGGGCCCGTGACCAGCGCCTACATCGACGCCAATCGCGAGACGACTTACTGAGGAGCAATCATGTGGTATTTCAGCTGGGTTTTAGGTCTCGGGCTTGCTTGCGCATTTGCAATCTTGAACGCCCTGTGGTTTGAATTGGACGCCGACCAACACGCCGGAGACCGGCCGGCCGATACCAGCAACATTTCTTGATCGTTTCCGGCCACAGGCAGCGGGTTCAGCCAATGATGCATCTCGATGCCAATGAAGAAGCCGCCGAACGAGCGACCGAGTTTTTGAGGTGCGTCGCGCATGCAGGACGTCTGCGAATCATCTGTGCATTGATGGAACGGGAGTTGTCCGCGAGCGAGCTGGCGCATCAGGCACGTCTGCCCGCGCCTGCGCTTTCGCAGCAAGCCGCAATTCTCGAGAGCAAAGGATTGATCGGGCGACGCCGCGAGGGTCGTTCCGTGTTGTACCGATTGTTGGCCCCAGAGGCGAAAGCTTTGGCTAATTTGCTCTATCAACTCTTCTGTAAGAAGCCGCCCGCGCGGTTGCACCGCCGGGTCACCAAAAAGAGGAAGCCATGACCAAGAATCACTCTCCAATTGAGACTCTCGACGCTGCCGAAGTGTCCCGGTCGCTGCATGCCGGTAAGATTCTGCTGATCGACGTGCGCGAGCCATCCGAGTACGCGTCCGAACGCATCGCCGGCGCCTTGCTGTATCCACTCTCGACCTTCGATGCGGCTATGCTGCCCGACGACGTGCCGAGGCAAGTCGTGTTCCACTGCGGGAGCGGGAAACGGTCCCTCACCGCTGCAGAACGGCGTCTCGGCGCGGGCCAGAAGCATGCCGCCCACCTGGGAGGCGGTATTGCGGCGTGGAAAGCGGCAGGATTACCGGTGATTTCGCTGTGAAAGCGTATCCACATAGCTATCATGCCGGCGCCCAAGGATCAGCTACCGGGGCCGTTTTGGTCAGCTCCGCCGACCTGCCTGACCTGCAGACCGCCGCGCCGCCTGAGTTTGATGGACCGGGCGGAGTTTGGTCGCCGGAGACGTTGCTCGTTGCCTCGATTGCGGATTGCTTCATCCTTACATTTCGCGGTGTGTCGCGTGCGGCGCACTTGGAGTGGGAGGGCCTCGAGGCGCATGTCGAGGGAATCCTTGAGCGGACCGCCGGCGTCACACAATTCACGCGATACGTCACGCGCGCCGTACTCACGGTCAAATCCACGGTCGATCAGCAGAAAGCCAAGGAACTTCTCGAACGCGCAGAGAAACTCTGCTTGGTCGCCAACTCCCTGAGGGGCGAGCGCATTCTGGAAGCCACCGTCAATGCTCGCGACCCGTAAGAACCAAGGTGCGAATTCTTGCGACAGGTGACCGTTAACTCCCGGGATGAACGCACTGCGGCGCCGACCCAGTACGATGGTACTGAGTTCGACGATTTTCTTCGCTATCACGCCAGCGTCATTGCGCCCGTCGGTGCCGTCCTGGGTCTCGGAAAAGCGAGACGCCCCGCATGATGTCGTCATCGACGGATGTCGTTCAATACGGTTTGATGGCCCTGGTTGCGGCGGTAATCCTCCAGCGCGTGCTCACCAAGATCATCGCGCATCGCAAAATCCCAGGGCTTCTGAAGGCCGGCGCGGTGATCGTCGATGTCCGATCGCCCGATGAGTTCTCTGCCGGAAACGCCGCCGGGAGTCTCAACATCCCGCTTGGCGATCTTAAGCGGGGCACACGGAACTTGGACCCTAACCAATGGATTATCGTCTGCTGCGCGTCGGGCACTCGGAGTGGCATGGCCCGTCGTTGGCTGCTCAGACACGGATTCCGCCATGTGCTCAACGGCGGCTCTTGGCGCAACCTGCCTTGATTATGATCGAATGAGTTCCCCGTTATCGACCTGGTCGATTCTCACTCAGGTTGAAGAAAATGCTGCATGACCCAAAAGGTTCAGATCGCGGTCGTTGTGGCCGGGCTATTTGCAGGATTACTTTTGGGCGGGGTTATTCCCAAAGCGGTCATCAAGGAGGCTTGGCGGCTTCCGATCGCAGTGATCTGTATCGCCGCCGGCATCGCAATTGCCCTGATTGCATGGTCTTCAATAGAATCGTTGATCAATTAATCGGGTTGCGGCGGTCGGAGAAAGGGCCCAACCTGCGAGCAGCGTTCTCAAACGCTGCTCGCTGATTGGTCGAGCGATGCGGCTCCTCGCCCCGAGCGCAAACGCTGATCTTCACATCGGTCCGCACTCACCACACCGCCTCACACGTGCTTGGGGACAGTTGGAGAGGTGTTGATACCCAGCATCCTGTAGAGCGGACAGAAACTAAACGCAGCCGTCAACAGCAACACGACGCCCGCCAGTCCCAACCAGCGAAGCGAACCCTCCAGTAGGAAAAACGCACTCAACAACGCCAGTCCCAGCACGACTCGAACTGCACGATCGATCGATCCGACATTGATGTTCATGACATGATCTCCATTAGTAGTCTTCACCGTTAGCCGCGGCCTGTCCGCGGCAATAAACCATTCTTAAGCGTCTTTTCTCAGTTTTTATTGGGCATGCATTCCTTCCCCTTTTTTTCCTGTCGTTTCGCTGCCGCGGGCCCGCAGAAGGCCGTATACAGAACCTCCATGATCTTGAGGGCGGGTCCCTTGGTGATCGCATAGTAGATCGTCTGCGATTGCCGAGTAGTTGTTACCAAGTCGGCATCACGCAGAACTCCCAAATGCTGGGAAAGCGCCGACTGGCTCAAGGGCACGCGTTCATTGATCTCTCCGACCGACAAGGGTCCCTCGAGCAGACAACAAAGTATTAGCAGACGTTGATCGTTCGCGAGCGCCTTCAAGAATGCGGCCGCTTCGGTCGCATGCTCCTCGATTGCCGCCATCGCCGGCAGCGATCGGTCCTTTGCTTGACGACTCGTCACCTCCACTGCCATGCGCGAATCTCCATCTATCTGAACGCACAGGAACATTAATCAGTAGTTGCTAATTTAGCATATTATGATATCTTCCGTCAATCAAATCTGTAAAAAAGTCCATTCAGTACGAGGAAACCATTTATGAGCATTGATCGCTGGGTCATGAGATTTGCAGGCACAGTCGTGCTCGTGAGTCTGCTTCTGGCTCATTTTGTGAGCCCCAATTGGCTTTGGCTCACGGCATTTGTCGGCGCCAACCTGCTGCAATCCTCATTCACGGGCTTCTGCCCGCTCGCGATCGTGCTGAAGCGATTGGGCGTTAGGCCCGGCCACGCGTTCTCCTAAAGGCGGAGCGATACCCATGCGGCTATTCCGATCGGTATGTTGGCTGATTGGCCCTGGTCTTCTTCTGATCATCGCGGGGTGCGGCAACAAAACGACTTCGCCCGCAGGTCCGGCCGCGCCGTCGCTCGCAAGCATCGTGATTCAGCCGGTGCATACGCCGCTCGAGCGCACCGTCGACGGCACGATCGAGGCGGTGAATCAGGCGACCGTTTCCGCTCAGACGAGCGGCCGGGTTGCGGAGATTCTGTATGACGTCAATGACGTCGTGCCCGCCGGTGCCGTCATCATGCGCCTCAAAGGCGCCGAGCAGCGCGCCGGTCTTCAGGGCGCGGAAGCCGCGCTCACCGAAACGACAGCTCGCAACGTCGAGGCCGCGACGAGTTACCAGCGGGTGGCCGAGCTGTATCAGCGTCGAGTCGTCTCGAAGTCGCAGCTCGATCAGGCGACCGCCAATCGGGATGCGGCCGCCGCACACTTGGCAGCCGCGCAGGCGGGGCTTACCACTGCGCGCGAGGGGGTCGGCTACACCGAGATTCGAGCTCCCTATGGCGGCGTCGTCACCAAGCGACTCGTCGAGGTCGGCGAGACGGTGAGTCCGGGCACGCCCTTGATGACCGGTCTGTCGCTGCGGGACCTGCGCGTCAATATCTACGTCCCGCAGAGTATCGTCATGCAAGTCCGCAAGCTCAAACAAGCGGCGATTTATGTCGGTGATCAACGCGTCGAGGCCACGAAGATCACGATCTTTCCGGAGGAAGCGACTCCGTCGAGCACTTTTCGGGCGCGGCTCGATCTACCACCCGGCGCGCTCGACCTCGCGCCCGGAATGTACGTCAAAGTCGGACTCGTCATCGGCGAAGCCGATCGGCTGCTGATCCCGGCCTCCGCCGTGGTCGAACGCAGTGAAGTCACCGGCGTCTACGTGATCGACGCCAACGGATTGGTATCACTGAGATACGTGCGTCCCGGCCATCGCTTTGCAGATCAACTCGAGATCCTTGCGGGACTGACCGCGGGCGACCGAATCGCGCTCGACCCGATTGCAGCCAGCGCGCAAGTCACCGCGACAGGACCTCGATCGTGAGCGAACCGCTCGGCTTGAGCGGGCGGATTGCACGGTTCTTTCTCGAGAACCAGCTCACGCCCCTGCTCGCCTTGACGGCGGTTCTGATGGGCGCGTTCGCCGTTCTCGTGACCCCGCGTGAGGAGGAGCCGCAGATCGAGGTCACCTTCGCCAATATCCTGATTCCCTTCCCCGGAGCGAGCTCCGAGCAGGTCGAGAATCTCGTCGCTACGCCCATGGAGAAAGTGCTCGGGGAGATCTCCGGAGTCAAACACATCTATTCGGTATCGCGACCAGGGCTTGCGGTCTTAACGGTGCAGTACGAGGTCGGCCTCCATCGAAACGATGCCATCGTACGGCTCTACAACGCCGTCTATTCGAATCAGGATTGGCGCACTGCGGGCGTCGGAATCGGGCAGCCTCTGATCAAGCCGAAGGGGATCGATGACGTGCCGATCGTCACGCTCACGTTGTGGAGCCGCGATCCGACGCTCGGTGCAAATGAACTCGGGCAAGTAGCTCGCGCGATCGAAAGTGAGATCAAGCGGGTTCCAAACACCCGCAACGTGTATTCGGTCGGGGACACGGATCCCCTGATCCGCGTCGAACTCGATCCGGGGCGTCTAACGGCGGCCGGGCTCACTGCCAGCGAACTTGCCGCAGGGTTGCAGGCCGCGAACCTCGTGCGCCAGGCCGATGCAGTCGTAAGTGACGATCGACTCTCGCCAGTGCAGGCCGGTCGGTTCCTCGCCAATCGCGACGATGTGGGCGGCTTAATCGTCTCCGCACGCGACGGTAAGCCGATCTATCTCGACGACGTCGCAACGGTCACCGATGCACCGCAGACGCCGTCGCGTTACGCCTGGTTCGGCACGGGTCCCGCATCCGCCAAGCGGGGAGCGCCGGTCAGGCAGGCGCCCGCGGTGACCCTGGCGATTGCCAAGAAGCCCGGCAGCAACGCAATCGACGTCGCGACTGCCGTCATCAGCCGCGTCGAGCAGTTAAAGGGCATCACGATTCCGGCCGGCGTCGAGGTCACCGTGACCCGCAATTACGGCGTCACCGCGAACGACAAGGCGAAGAAGCTGATCGAGAAGCTCTTGTTCGCCACGGCGTCCGTCGTACTTCTGGTATTGCTCGCCGTTGGAAAACGCGAGGCTGTGGTCGTAGGCGCCGCCGTCATCGTGACGCTCGCCGCCACGCTGTTCGCTTCCTGGGCTTGGGGCTTTACGATCAATCGGGTATCACTATTCGCGCTGATTTTCGCGATAGGCATTCTGGTCGATGACGCCATCGTGATCGTCGAGAACGTCCACCGGCATCTGGCGATCGACAAGGGCGCTATTTCCGAGATCATCCCGCTTGCGGTTAACGAGGTGGGCGGCCCTACCATTCTTGCCACCTTTACCGTGATTGCGGCGTTGCTGCCTATGGCGTTTGTCTCGGGCCTCATGGGTCCCTACATGAGCCCGATTCCGATCAATGCCAGCATGGGAATGCTGATTTCGCTCGCCGTCGCCTTGATCTTCACACCGTGGCTGTGCCGAAAACTGTTCGCGAGCGCCTCGCACGACGAGACCACCGAGTCGAAGACGGAAGGCAAGTTGCATCGTTTTTTTGAACGTCTGATGACGCCGTTCCTGACCGGCGATCACGCGCGGCGGCACCGTCATCGTCTGTATCTCGGAACCCTAGCGGCAATCCTCGTCGCGGTTCTTCTGGCGGTCGTGCAACTCGTCGTCCTGAAGATGCTCCCGTTTGACAACAAGTCCGAATTCCAGGTCGTCGTCAACATGCCGGAGGGCACGCCGGTTGAGGAAACCGCCCGAGTGCTGACGGGATTGGCGAGCATCGTGCGGCAGGTTCCCGAAGTCACGGATTATCAAGCATATGCAGGCACGGCCGCGCCGATCAATTTCAATGGCCTGGTGCGCCAATATTATTTGCGTGCGGACAGCAGCCAGGGGGATCTGCAGGTCAATCTCGTCGACAAGAGCGAGCGCAACCGCAAGAGTCACGACATTGCCCGCGCCATTCGCCCGGCCCTCGCCGCCGAAGGCAAGCGGCTCGGCGCCGCGTCCGTGCAAGTAGTTGAAGTCCCGCCGGGCCCACCGGTGCAGGCGCCGCTAGTGGCGGAGATTTACGGCCCCGTGTATGCCGCGCAACAGAAAATCGGCCTTGCGCTGCGCGCGATGTTCGATTCGACCCGCGACATCGTCGATACCGACGATACCCTGTCCGCGCCCGCGCTGCGGTACGTTGTCGCGCTTGATCGAGCCAAGGCCGCGCTGCTCGGGGTCAGCCAGGCGGCCGTCATGGAATCTCTCACCACGGCGCTCGCCGGGTCGGATGCAACCTATGTCCATTCCGGGCGGGAGCGCGACCCCATTGCCGTGCGCCTCGAACTGGGATCGGCCGACAAGCGCGGTCTACAGCAAGCCCTTGCTCTCCCGGTGCGCGCCACGAGCGGCGCGTTAGTTCCGTTATCCGAGGTGGTCACCGTCTCCGAGAAGCCCTGGGATGCGACGATTTATCACAAGGATTTGCTGCCCGTGGTCTTTGTCACGGGCGACATGGCAGGCCGGCTCGATAGTCCGTTATATGGCATGTTCAGTCTGGTCTCGCAGATCAGCAAGGCAGCACCCGCGGGCCAGCCGCTCGTGCAACGGTTCGTGAGCCCACCTGATCGCCTGAGTGAGTTCAGCGTGAAGTGGGACGGCGAGTGGACGATTACCTACGAGACGTTTCGCGACATGGGACTCGCCTATGCGGTGGGTCTCGTATTCATTTACTTGCTGGTCGTCGCCCAGTTTCGCTCCTATACCGTGCCGCTCATCATCATGGCGCCGATTCCACTTACGATCATCGGCGTCATGCCCGGGCACGCGTTGCTCGGCGCGCAATTCACGGCGACGTCGATGATCGGGATGATCGCCCTCGCCGGCATCATCGTCCGAAACTCTATTCTGCTCGTCGACTTCATAAACCAGCAGATCGCGGCTGGCCAGCCGCTCGCTCAAGCGGTGATCGGTGCCGCCTCCATTCGGGCGAGGCCTATCGTCTTGACTGGCCTCGCCGCAATGATTGGGGCGCTCTTTATTCTCGATGATCCCATCTTCAACGGTCTCGCCATCTCGCTGATCTTCGGCATCATGGTGTCGACCGCGTTGACGCTGCTGCTGATTCCACTGCTCTACTACGGCTACATCAGGCGCTCCCGGGAGAGCGCTGTTCACTAACTGGGGGTACTTATGGCACACATTATCGTCATTGGCGCAGGTCTTGGGGGCATTCCCGCTGCTTTTGACCTGCGCAAGCATCTTCCGACAAGCCACCGTGTGACCTTGATCGGCGCGAGACCGTATTTCGAATTCACGCCTTCGAACCCGTGGATCGCGGTGGGCTGGCGCACTCCCAAAGAGACCCAGGTGGCGATGCAAGCGCCTCTCGAGCGCAAAGGCGTTCAGTGGCTCGTCAATACCGTCACTCGGATCGATGCGGAAAACTCCAAGCTCACGCTGGATGACGGGAAAGAATTGAGCTATGACTACCTGGTCATCGCGACCGGTCCACGCCTCGCGTTTGAGGAAGTCCCGGGCCTCGGTCCGGACGGGTTCACACAATCGGTGTGCAGCCAAGATCACTCAGCGCAAGCGTGGACGCGATACCAGGAGTTTTTGAAGAATCCTGGCCCGATCGTCGTCGGCGCCGCGCCCGGCGCAAGCTGCTTCGGGCCGGCCTACGAAACCGCAATGATCCTGGACGCGGATCTGCGCAAACGTAAGATCCGGGACCGCGTGCCGATGACCTATGTGACGAGCGAACCGTACATCGGCCACATGGGGTTGGGCGGGGTCGGCGATAGCAAAGGTCTGATGGAATCCGAGCTTCGTGAGCGGCATATCAAATGGATTACCAACGCCAAGATGACATCCGTGAGCGCGAACGAGATGACGGTTCAGGAACTCGATGAGAGCGGAACGCTCAAGAAAGAGCACAAACTGCCCTTTGCCTTCAGCGCCGTAATCCCCGCGTTCAAAGGCGTCGACGCCGTCGCCGCAGTCCCGGGCCTGTGCAACCCGCGCGGCTTCGTGCTGATCGACAAACATCAGAGAAGTCCGAAGCACAAAAACATTTTCTCGGTCGGTGTCTGTGTCGCGATCCCGCCGGTGGAGGCCACGCCGGTGGCCACGGGTGCGCCAAAGACGGGTTACATGATCGAGTCGATGGTATCCGCGACGGCGGCGAATATCGCCGCGGAGATCGCAGGGAAACCCGCGATCGCCGAAGCCACGTGGAATGCCGTATGCCTCGCAGATTTTGGCGATACGGGTGCGGCATTTGTCGCACTTCCGCAGATCCCGCCGCGCAATGTCACCTGGTCGAGAAAGGGCAAATGGGTACATCTCGCGAAGATCGCGTTCGAGAAATATTTCATGCGCAAAGTGCGCACGGGATCGCTCACGCCGATCTACGAAACCTACGTGCTCAAGGCGCTCGGCATCGTCTCGCTCAAGTCACGCGCACCATAACGGGGGAAATGTGAACATTCGCAACGTGCCCGCAACCAGTCGGGTTTCCATTCGAGCGCTGGGTACCATTCTCGTGATTGCGGCTTTCCCGTGGGCCGTGCGTGCGGAGTCACTCGCAGATGCTTGGGCGATGGCGCAACAGTCGAACGGCGCCGTGGCGGCCGCACATAGTGACTGGGAGGCGGCGCAGGCGGATCACACGGCTGCCGTGCGCCAACGCTGGCCAGCGCTCGACGTGAATGGTGCCTACACCCAGTTCGAGCACGCACCGAACCTCGACATCGCAACGCCCGCGGGGCAGCTGCAAGCGCCGATCTGGGGACATAGCGGCTACACGATGGCAGGCGCCGACCTCTCGGTGCCCGTCTGGACCTCCGGCAAAATCAGTGGCTCCATTGGGGCAGCCGCCGCCGGAGTGCGCGGGGCGAGCGCACAGGAGATGCGCAGTACCGCGGATCTTAAGCTTGCGGTCGCCGAGTCCTATATTGCAGTGTTCCGCGCCCGTCAAGCGCTGCAGGTGGCCGAGTCAAACGTGGCGAGCCTCAACGCTCACAACGAGGACGTGCAGGTGATGTACGACAAGCAAGCGGTGGCGCAATCGGACTTGCTCGGCGCCCAAGTCGCGCTCGCCAATGCAGCGCAGCAGCGCCTACGCGCCGCCAATGCGCTGCACCTCGCTACGGCATCCTATAACCGCTGGGTCGGTCAGCCGCTCGATCGCCCTGCCGACCTCGAGGAACCCTCGACGACGCCTTCGGCGGAGACCGCCGTGCCTCTGGATCAGCTAATCGCCCACGCGCTCGAGCGCCGGCCCGAGGTCGCGGCGATCAGCGCACAGCAGGAAGGGTTCGAACAGGCGGCGCAGTCCGAGCGCGCGCAGGGATTGCCTCAAGTGGTACTGAATGCTGGCTACAACCATCTCGACAATGAGATCCTAGACCGCGAAAACTTCGCAACGGTGGGGATCGGGTTTAAGTGGCGCCTCTTCGACAGCGGACAACTGCAGGCCAGAACCAGCGCCTTGCGCAGCCGCGCCCGAGCCGCGCAGCAACGCCTCGCGGACCTCCGCTCATCGGTGACACTGGAAGTCGAGACGGCCTTCTACAATCGCGACGAGGCCGCGGCGCGTATCCATGCTGCCGCCGCAGCCGTCGTGCAGGCTGAGGAGAACGTCAGGATCGCGAGGGAGTTGTACAGCAGCGGACTCGGAACGAATAATCAGGTACTCGACGCCGAAACCCTGCGCGTCATCTCGCTGACCAATCGTGACGACGCAGGCTTTGATTTGCTCGTCGCACAATACCGCCTACAACGCGCTATCGGCGAGCTATAAGCGGCTAGCGTTGCCCTGCATTTGGACCCGAATTCCGCGGCGCCGCCGGTATGTGCGCTCTGCACAGCTGGACTCATAAGAGCCCACATTCGGTTTGTGACTTACTCCCTCTGCGAAGTCCCCGTACCAAATTAATGCGCAGGCGCGTTGGGCGCCGGGTGCTTCTTTGCAGCTGTCATGGCGTCGTCGCTGCGGATCGCGAACCAGGCGACCAATATAGCGAGAGCGATGTTATCCCTGACGCCGCCGGTGTTCGCAGTGTACCCATATACCAACGGGGAGATCATGGTCCATAGAGCCAGCAGTACGTTGATCCAATTGAGGCCCGTTCTGGTATGATGAGAGAAACAATTGCCGGCCGCGAGGATTGCGATTAGCGCCCCGACAATCACGCTGTTCCAGATGGCTGCCGACCCTGCCGCCTCGTAACCAAACACCCAAGGGGAGACAAACAGCCAGATTCCAAGCAAGATATTGATGCCGCTCGCGATGCGAGCTTGAGCGTCGTAATTACGAGTTAACAGCATGCGCCCCTCCTAAAAACACAGGGGATTGACTAACGGTCGCCGCAGCCTATACGGTTCTCCTCTACAAAATTGACCGCATGGAGTGACTCGTGAAGGCTTGCCGAATACCAGATGGATCGAAGCATCGTCTCGCGCTTTGGCACGCGGCACGCCATCAACGAGTCTCTGCTCAATGTGCGTGATGAATATTAAAGGCCAGCGAATGCAGCATTAAGAGACTCACGGACGTCGCGTATTTTTGCCCCTGCAGGCAATCCGGCTGCGGCGATCGTCGGCGTATTTGTCGCCTTCCGTTTCGTCCGATCCGCCGTACTGCCAACGCCGGATCGCATCGACATCATGGAGCCGCAGGACCCGAGCCCACGTGAATCGACCTACCCCTATCGCTCCGCGTGACGTGTTCCCGGATGATTTCGCGCTCGCCGATTGGCTTGGAGGCAAACAAATGATCCAAAATAGGTAACATGCGGGACACGCATTAGGATCTGGCGAACGCCGCATTAAACCTTTCTAATGAACGCGCTCAATCGCCACATGCGATTACCCGTTCCGGCGCTCTTCGGGTTGGACAATGCTCCAGCTATTGAGCTGCTTGAGGTGCCTACACACGAGGGCCTTTGCAAACAACTATCTACATATAGAATAGCAGGGCTCAGACATTCAGTAGGTCGCTGAACTGCGACCATTGAGAACCCGTAATGCTCAATATTCAAAGATGCCGAAGATGAAGCGCCCAGCTCTCGTATTGGCTTGCCAATCGTGGCGCGGGGTACCGAGGACGGGTTTACGTGCGAGCGAAGCATGGAGCGAGTATGCGCGACGAGCAGCATTGGTCGTCATTGCGCTCGCCGGTCTATTAGTTGGCGCTTTCAGCTGCGCCGCGCCGTCGGGTTACGCAGCGCTCGTCCGACGGGTCGCGCCTAGTGTAGTGACCGTCCTCGTGGTAGAGGAGGGTATCAGCGCGGCGGACCGGGCCGCACAGCGTGCTGAAAGACGAGCGGTGGCCGCCGCCGATCCCAATGCAATGAGTGCAATCCTTCGACGCCTGCTCTCCGCGCCGGGTGGTGACTCAGGGCGGGATGAAGGCGTGTCCGCCGCTCTTGGTTCTGGATTCGTGATTCGAGAAGATGGTCTCATCGTCACGAATCGGCATGTCATCGTCGGCGCTCGCACCGTCCGTGTACGCCTGTCAGATGGGCGAGAGGTCGTCGCGAAGATCGTCGGTGCCGACGCTGTCACCGATATTGCGCTCCTCAGCGTCAATGCGGGCCGTCTGCCAGCGCTTCGCCTGGGTTCGTCCGAGGTGGTGTCCGTTGGCGATGCAGTGATTGCGATCGGTAATCCTTTCGGGCTGGGCCAATCCGTAAGCGCCGGTATCGTCTCTGCCCGAGCTCGAATGCTCGAGGACGATCCATACATCGATTTCCTGCAAACTGATGCGTCGATTAACCGCGGCAATTCTGGCGGCCCATTGCTGACCGTCGATGGCACAGTAGTTGGCGTAACGTCTGCCATTCTCTCGCCCAGTGGTGGATCCGTCGGGCTCGGATTCGCAATTCCGGCGGAAACGGTTGCAGGAATCGTCCGCGAACTCGAGGCACACGGTCGGGTAGATCGGGGTTATCTGGGAATCTCCGCTCAGTTGGTGACGCCCGTGCTGGCAACGGCCCTGCATATGCCGACTCCAATGGGCGCTCTGGTGGCGGCGGTGGATGCGCAAGGACCCTCAGTCGGCACACTCCTCATCGGGGACGTTTTGCTTAACGTAGGTTCCGAGCGGGTGACCTTTAAAGACCTCAGCAAGATTACGGCGCGGCTCGTCCCGAACGCGCTCGTCACGCTGACAATCCTGCGCTCGGGCGCGCAGGAGTCGGTTGCGTTGAAAGTCGGGCGGCTACCTGAACCGCCTGCCGATCCGACGCTAACGGGCGGCCAAGATACTTGGGTGCCAGCGCTTGGGATCGGGGTGGCTGATACGACGACGGAGATTCGCAAGGCGATCAAGGACAACGATGAACCGACGGGGCTGATCGTCACGCAATTGCGACCGACAGGACCTGGAGCTTTGGGGGGCCTCAGAATTGGCGACCTCATCACTCACTTCGGCACAAAACAACTGATCCAAGCCGCAGATCTTGCATCGGTCAGCAAACCGACCCTCCCAGATCCAGTGCTTCTTCGGATCGTGCGTGACGGCGCTGGGACCTTTATCGCGCTAACGGGCGAAGTGGAGCCCTGATCGGATCCAGACTTGCGCGTCAACCCTAACGAAGATCCGAACACTTACGCAGATGCTTGGTGAGATAATCCTTGTAACCCTGCGGCGTCTTGCCCTACCGCGCAAGTCCGTGTGCAATGGAGCGCAGCGGGTTATCGGCGAAGAGCGTTTTCCAAAGTGCCTGATACGAGGCAAAACGCTCTACCAAAGCTTTGCTGTAATCCAGGCGATCGACACCAAGCAGTAGCTTTCGTCCCGGCATACTCTGCACGAGCCGCTTGACCTGCTCATCATTCTTGGCCGCCTCCTCCGCCTGGTGCGCAACAGCATCGACGTCCACCCCGATTGGAAATACGCCGACGCCGATCGACCGGCCACTGCGTTTTATACTCGCAACCTCGAATAAGGCATCGCTGCGGAATACGGCTCTGACGTCCGCGTCCGCTCAAGCATCACACCGTCCGACAGCTTCCAGCCTCTGGAACGTGACCACTTATTCCGGATCGTGATCGACGATTCCGGTCACAGCCGAAAATCGGCCACGTTCCTCCGGAAAGACCGGTCACGTTCAAACGGAATCCGCGGTCACTTTACCGCGGAATACTCAGGCGTTAGGTACTCATATGTATACCTGTTGCCACACAATAAGTGATGAAAGCGACGAGTGCTATCATTGCGATGATCATGCTAGATATAACGGTGTTCGGGACTGTTTGCGAATTACGCATGGAACCGTTAACGCGATCTTGGTACATGGGATATCTCCGTGTTGGCTGTCGAATTGGTATCGTCAAGCTTCGGGGCGAACTGCCCCGACGTTTGTGGGGGTCAAGGTCTCGTCAGACCAATTGCCGATATATAGTAAGGCCGCATCGACGACAATCGAACGGATCCTCCAATCATTAGCGGGAGAATCGACGACCTCACGACTCCCGCCACGCCGTCGCCTGGTGCCAGCTCGCTACGAATCGTTGCTGACGATCGTCCAACAGACGAAGTCCTCGACCAGACCTCCCTTATAGATTCTCTTTCGGACCAGGCCTTCGGGCTGCATTCCGATGGCTGCCAACACATGACCGGCGAGCGGGTGCCGTTCGAGCTGCAGTGCGTAGACCCGCCTTAGATTGAGCTCAGTCAGCGCAAAATCGACAATCGCCTCCGACCATTCGACGGCATCGCTCTTGCGCTCCACACCGCGGCCGACCCAGAACCGCAATTGCGCCTGAGCGCGCTGTGAATCGATCGGATTCAATCCCGCGTAGCCGGCCATCCGTTGATCGCCAATTTTGAGAGCCGCCCAGTGCAGCGCCCGACGGTCTTGCCATGCAGCCGCATGCGAGGAAATCCACATCCGCGCAAAATCCGTCGTATAGGGATGCGGAACGCCGATCGTCGTGTCGGCGATGCGGTGTTCACCGGCGAGCGCGGCGAGTGGCTCGATATCCGCAAGGCGGAACCGACGAAAGGAAAATCGCTGCGTTTTGAGCGTGGGATAGAATCCATCGGCAGCCGGCGCACCTGCCGAATGATGCGTGCCGCGATGTCGCTGCAGGGGCTCGGATAGGTTGTTCGACTGCTCGGTTGACATCGTGGCTCACCTCGCTAATTCACGCTGTAATTGCGCCCCTGCAGACACGCCCCTTCGGCTCGATAGTAGTCCGCACGTCGGTAGTTATCTGCTCGCTTTGCCGCTGACTGCGCGGGGGCTGGATTGCTTGCCGTCGCCGTATCGGCTGCCGCGGCCGGGACGCGCGGATCGAAGCCTGTTTGACTGACCGCCCAGCGATGACAATCCTCGCGGTCCCGCGCCATCTGTTCGTTCGTCTGGCCGGCTTTCGGATAAACGAATAATTGATGCGCCGGCGGCCCTTGGGCATTGATTTGATCGGCGAGCCCCGCCGGCGGCGGGACCGTTTGATACGCGTCGGCATCGGCGTTCCATTGGTAATAGACATCGTCGGCGTAGTAGTAGGGCACGCCATTCCACGAGTAAGTGTCGTAATACCAGGGCAGATCCGCGTAATACAGTCCGAGTCCCCAGCCCCAACCGCCATAGAATCCACCTCGGTACCATCCGCGGCCGTATCCACCACGCCCGTACCCGCCGCCTCGATAGCCCCCGCCATGGAAGCCCCCGCCTCCATGAAATCCGCCGCCGTGAAATCCACCGCCGCCATGGCCCCCGCCGCCATGACCACCACCACCACCGCCGCCGCCTCCGGAATGGGCGGCCGCGATGCTCGAAGATCCGATTGCGATCGCGATTGCCGCTAGACCTGCCGCGACGATCAAGAATGACTTTCGAAGCATGATGACACCTCGATACGCGAGTACGATCCGAAATCTCCTGAACCATCGACCACTCGTTTTTTATGACTCGCCGGGCTCGCATCAAGTTCCCGGTTTGCCTCGCGCGATCCCTATCCGTAATCTAGGCATGCAATTGTCACTCAGCGGCACGCTCGCAACGTACGCGACGCGCAGCACGCAATGAGCAAAGCTACTTAAATGAGAGTTTTCTAATGGTGCGCTAACGACAATCTAATGGGACTGCCCTCTAAGTGCCGCACTCAAGGAGATTGCTGTGCGAATACTCATTGTTGAAGATGATCGCAAGCTCGCCGAATTCGTCGCTCGCGGATTGCGCGCCGAACGATTCGCGGTCGACCTCGCGGCCAATGGTCGCGAAGGTGAGAGTTACCTCGGCTCGTACGACTACGATCTTCTCGTCCTCGATTTGATGCTCCCGTATTTGAGTGGGACCGAACTATTGCGGCGCGTGCGCCAATCGCATTCCTCGCTGCCGGTATTGGTGCTCACCGCGCGCGATGCGATCGACGACAAAGTGATGCACTTCGAAGCCGGAGCCGACGATTATTTGACGAAGCCCTTCGATTTCGCCGAACTGCTGGTGCGGATCAAAGCGCTGCTCCGGCGCATACCGGTCGAGCGGGCGGACATCCTGCGCATCGCCGACCTCGAGCTCAATCGTCTGAGTCAGCAGGTCAAGCGCAACGGCCACCGAATCGATCTGACGGCCAAGGAATATGCGCTTTTCGAATATCTCTTGTGTTCGCCGGGCCGGGTATTTTCGCGGACCATGATACTCAATCACGTCTGGGACCAGAGCTTCGAGGGCGTAACCAACATCGTGGATGTTTACGTCCGCTATCTGCGCAGAAAGATCGACGAACCCTTCCCAGTCAAGCTCATTCATACCGTTCGAGGTGTCGGCTACTGTGTGCGCGAGGCGGAAACCGAGCGAGACGCAGCGCGCGAATGAATCACCGCTCGCTCGCCTTTCGACTGGGACTCTGGTACACGCTGCTCTTGAGCGCGACATTCGTCCTAGTCGGCGCGGGCACCTTTTTCGGGCTGCAGCAATACCTGCGATCGAATTTGCGCGACACCTTGGGCCGCCGCTCGGAGCAGGTTGAACGGGTACTGCTCGAGGCGCCGGCCGACGCCACGAGCGGCTCGATTGCGCGGGAAATCGAAACGCGGGTGGCTCCAGAATTCAACAATCGCTTCGTGCGAGTGACCCGCATGCCGGCCACCCTGGCTTATCTTTCGGACCCGCCCTCCGATCGCAGCTTCGACCCGTCGGCGCTGAGCCCCAGTGCACGGTCGAGGAGCGATGCAGCGACGACCCCGTCCACCGAGTTCGACCTCACGCAGCATCTGATGATCCGCGCGACGACCGTCAGCACGGCTTCCGGCAAATACCTCGTCGAAATCGGAGCCTCCGTCGCGCCGATCGAAGCGGCATTGGATCGCTTGCTCGATATGTTGGCACTACTGCTGCCGGTGCTTATCGTCTGCGCCGCTGTCGGTGGCTATTGGCTCGTGAATCGGGCACTGCGTCCGGTCGATCGCTTGTCGCGGACCGCTGAACAAATGAGCCTGCAGAACCTGAGCCAGCGGCTCCCCGTCGTGCAAAGCGGCGATGCACTTGAGCGGCTCTCGATCTCCTTCAATACGATGCTAGGGCGCCTCCGTGACTCGTTGCAGACGTCGCGTCGATTTCTGGCCGATGCATCCCACGAGCTTCGCACACCGCTCACGGTGATCAAAGGCGAGCTCGAAGAACTTACCCGCGAATCCGCTTTGACCGAAACCGAGTTGCGCGAGCGCGTAGGCAGCGTGCTCGAGGAGGTGGCGCGCTTGGAACACCTGGTATCCGGACTGCTGGTCCTATCCCGGCTCGACGCCGGGGAGACACAGGGTGTATGGGTCGATGTCGACGTCGCAGAACTCGCATCAAACACCGCCGAGCACATGCGCCTGATGGCGGAGGATCGCGGCATTGAAATCGATATGTCAGGGCTGAAGAAGGCCGTCATCCAGGGCGATCAGTCGCGGCTCAAGCAAATCGTCGTCAATCTTCTCGACAACGCGATCCGCTTCACGCCCCGCGGGGGCACCGTGTCGCTTCGGACCGCGTCGGATGATGCAGGCAGCATCCTCGAGGTATCTGATACCGGGATCGGGATTCCCCAATCCGCGATTGCGCAAGTATTCGATCGATTCTTTCGCGTCGACGAGGCGCGCTCGCGCGAAGACGGCGGTGCAGGACTTGGGCTATCGATCGTCAAATCCATCTGTTCCGCACATGGCGCAGAAATCGACGTCATCAGCCAACTGAACGCCGGTAGCTGCTTTCGCGTCAAATTTGCCCTTCGCCATATCGCGGGCGCGCCGGGCGCACTCGCAACACGCCCATCCGGCGCGTCTGCGGGCGCAGAGCCGGATTGAGGCGCGCAGCCATTTTTTAATGCGACCTTAGGCGGTCTTTAATCTCCGCGCGCTAGGCTCCTTCACAACATCAATACGTCCTGGTCCCGCCTCGAGGCGCTATGAGCCGAAGCGCGACGGACGCCAGCCGTGCCCTTCGGATAGGAGCCGACGATGATTGGGGATTGTTGCGATCGAAACCTTGTGCTGCGCGCTCAGTCCGGCGAGCACAGTGCTTTCAATGCGCTCGTACGTAAGTATCGGCGCCGCGTGATGAACCTCTCGATGCGCTATAACCGCAATCCCGCCGACGCCGAGGATGCGGTTCAAAATACATTCCTCAAGGCCTACAGCGGGTTGAAGCACTTTCGAGGCGACGCTGCCTTCTATACGTGGCTGCATCGCATTGCCGTCAATTCGGCAATGACGATGCGCTCGCTTCGCGCGCGCGATGCAAGGGTTTTTGCGGCCGAACCTCGGGATGAGGACGATAGGGGTGAAACCGTAGCCGCCCTCAAGGATCTGGATACGCCGGAACGCCTGGCGCTCACCGCTGAGATCTCCGATGCCGTCAATGCGGCAATCGAAGCGCTCGGTCATGAACAGCGGACCGCGATTTCGTTGCGCGAATTTCACGGGCTCAGCTATATAGAGGTCGCCTCTGAAATGTGCTGCCCTGTCGGCACGGTTCGCTCACGCGTGTCCCGCGCTCGCGAAGCCATCGACCATCAATTGCGCGCAGTCTTTGACGGCGGCCTCGGACGCGCGCGGCCAAACGATTTGAGGCTCTGACCGCCGCGCTGATCCTCATCGGCGGCCTTGCGGGTTGCGCGGCATTTAGGACCTGCGGATCCGACGCTTGCGCCGACGACGCCAAAATCACCGCCGCGGTAGAAGCAGGGTTCGAACGGCATCCGGAGTTGGAACCTCCCGATACCATCACTGTGCAGACCGTGAATCACGTCGTCTATCTCTATGGTCTGGTCGATACATCCCTGGAGATATCTATGGCCGAATCGGTCGCGCACGAAACTCCAGGCGTCGCACGGGTCGTCGACATGCTTACGATTAACAATCGCTAGCCGCTCGAGTGCAGCATTTCGGTGAGCCGCCGCCGGCTGCACCACGGGCGGAGAGAGTTCGGGAATTATTTGCGGTGCGGCCAGCTCGAACACGGTTTGCTGCCGGTGCGATGCCGCGCATGACTGAAAGTGCCGTTCGGCTCCCGCATATCGATAGAAGTCCCCCATAACACTTTAGCGTTGTGTTCAGCATATTCTAATCTTGAGGGAATGGGCTGGAATCTGGGGTAATCCCTCGGCCGCATGCCTACGGTACCGATTTGGCGAGTGACGAACCCGGAGGAAGGAGCCATGAAAACGGTCCCACTTCTTGTGCTCGTGACGCTTGTGTGACCTTCATTTGGCTTCGCGGTATCGGCGCCACAGCGGCCCCCATCGGATCCTATGTGGCAACAATCGCAAAGACGAAATGTTGCAGACGCTTATGCCTATTCGCGATTTATCTTGGTCGGAAAATTTCTCGCGCCGCTACCAGATGCAAACACCAGATGAACCAATGCGTCTGGTGTACCACCGCGAACTTGACCCCGTGTTGGGCCAGCGACTGCGCCAAGGCGTCGTCCTCAGCGGCGACATCGAACGCGCTCGATTCCTGTGGTTATCAAACGGAATGGCGCCTCAGGCCGATCAAGGAATGAAGGCTGGCGAGGCAGTCCGAATCAAGCCAGCCTTGCACACCGATCATCGACCGCGCAACACTTCGCGAAAGCGCAAAGCCCGCCGGCGCGCCATCCACGAGCTGTCAATCACTCGTACGCCGCTCGATAGGCTCAACCGAGATGCCGGCTGCCGTGTGTATCGAATACCGGCAAGGGCTCTGCGACTATTTCCAAGTCGTCCTCTTCCAAAGTATCGCCTTCAGATTCCAGATGCAGCTCGGTGTCGGGATTGACGTTTGGCTTGCGGACCTGCGGAATCGGAGATACTGGACTTGCTTCACTTTGTGCTGCCATATCTGCAGCGGCCGCCTCATCGACTTTGAGATCAAGATTGCCCATGATTCGAACTCCCGTGATGGTAGACCAGTGACTTCTTGGTTAAGCCCATCGGCAACGAGGAGACAACCGATCATTCGCACTGAACGTAAACATAGGCTACGCGCAATTTTTGATCCCTTATGTACGGACAAACACATAAGGAACTCGCGCATCACGATCTCATCGCAACTCCATTTTATCGCAACACCGACCGGCCTAGGATCGGCGCCCCCGCAAGGTCTGGCGGCCCGGGATGCTGCGATGCACTCGGAATGCCTAGAGGCGAATCGCGTGACCCAAATGGGTCGCGTGTGCGCCGGATGAGCGTCGGGATAATTCTGAAAATCGGCAGCTCGAGATCGCGGCTCCTGGGGCTTTTACGGCGTTCGGATTCTTCGAGCCGAAGAAAAACGCCGGAGCTTCTGCCGCTGAACGCGGCAGACCGCGCCACTATTAAGACCATTGACGAAGATCCAAGATGAAGAGACGATCACTATCCACAGCCCAGGCAGATCCACTTATCCTAAAGAGAAATCGGGTCTTCGTGGATTCGTATGGGTAAAACAAGCGGTGTGATCACGACGCGAAGCCCATTTTCATAGGGTCTGAGGCACATTGCGAAAGGACGGAAATTTGGCATGATGTACGGATGGCCAAACCAGTCAAACGCCGCCGATTGGCGGATGCATATACCTTTCCAGGCTTTCGCCCCCTGCAACGTGTCCAAGGGATGTTCGGTGATCCGGGCGCGCGGCTCGTTACTCTCGTTCGGCGGGGAAAAAAACGATCTGCGGCACCTGCGGTACGGCGCATCGCGGCTGGTACGA